>Ga0136655_1000002_pt1 | contig 111045 bp, 94 predicted proteins | sample CPBDNA_2_FD_94863 | JGI IMG/M metagenome (GOLD analysis project Ga0136655, IMG submission 94863) | Freshwater to marine salinity gradient microbial communities from Chesapeake Bay, USA - CPBay_Spr_15_0.8_DNA (version 2) | ecosystem: Environmental > Aquatic > Marine > Coastal | place: USA... | reverse complement strand
AGACTTTTGTAGTTCATCCTGAGATTTTTGACCAAATCCCTTTAAGGCAAGCAATCTATTTTCCTGAATAGCATAAAGAAGTTCGCCGGGCGTTTCAGTGCCAAGTTCAGACCAAAGTTGTTTGATTTTTTTTGGCCCAAAACCTTTTATTTTCAATAATTTCAGAATGCCCGGAGGTGTTATTTCTAAAAGATTATTAAGTGAGGTTAAACTGCCTGTGCTTAACAGCTCGACCAATTGTAAGGCAATAGATTTACCTATGCCCTTAATTTTAGCTATTTCTGACTGGGGTAAATCGACGAGAGAAACATCTAAATTTCTTATTGTTTGATAAACAAATTGATAAGATTTGATTCGAAATGGATCTCCATCGTGTAATTCCATAAGATTTGACAAAAGCTGGAATGTCTGGGCAATTTCTTTGTTAGTCATGGAAATTATTTACTTTTGTAAAAAATATATATATGAAACAAGTAGGATTTTTATTTCTGTTGGCCTTTCTTTTTTTCTCATGTACAAAAGAGGTGGTTGACCAGGATATGGTAGATCAGGAAGTAATTGTAAACTACCTGACCACTAATAAATTGACCATGACCAAAGACCCCAGTGGCATTCACTACAACATTATCAACACTGGTGTAGGAAATAACCCTTCTCCAACGGCTACAGTAGAGGTAAGGTATAAAGGAACGCTTATGGACGGCACTGTATTTGATCAAACGGGAACAGGTAAATCGGCTACATTTCAACTCACAAGTCTCATTCCTGGATGGAGAATAGCTATTCCTTTACTCAAAAAAGGTGGGAAAGGAACTTTCATCATACCATCTAATCTTGGATATGGACAGTTTGGATCAGGCGGTATTCCAGGTAGAAGCGTTTTAATCTTTGAAATAGAATTATTGGCTTTTTCCAATTAAGCTTCCCCCCTCGTTGTAAAGTGCATTGGCGGGATATAATTATTAGCGTTAGGGTCAACAATTTCACCAAATTGAAGCTCATATCTTTTAATATTATCCGCCATTGCGCCTAACAATCTTTTGGCGTGTTGTGGCGTCAAAATAATTCTTGATTTGACCTTAGCCTTAGGAACGTTAGGAACAAGAAGTATAAAATCTACTACAAATTCGGCATTACTATGAGAAATAACAGCGAGATTTGAATAAATACCCTCTGCTATATCTTCTGACAACTCAATATTCATTGAGTTTTCCATTACTTCCTGGTTTTCCAGGTTATCATTTGTTTTTGACATATATATAATTATTTAGCTTTTGTTTTTTTAGCGACAGTTTTAGGTTTAAAAGCGTCAGGAATTTGTTTCTCTATGATTTTTTTAATCGCCTCCAAATCAAACTGTGCAGCGAGTTCATCATCTATTTTAATACCGTCTACTTTTGGAAAAGAAATCATATCTTTTTTAAACCGAATAAATGGCCCCCAACGGCCTCTTTCTACACTAATGTGTTCCGTTTCCCACTGCAGGATAAATCTATTATTTTCCTTATTAATTTTAGCTGAAATAAGTTCATCCATATCTCTTACTGAAATGGTATCTGGATTATATTTTTTAGGAATATTAATAAAATAGTCCTTCCATCTTAAGAATGGCCCGAAACGACCTTTTCCTTTAGTTACTGGTTCATTTTGATATTGATGTACGGGAGCATCTTCTTTTTCTTTCTGATCAATAAGTCTTTGAGCCTCTTCCATACTTAGCGTAAATGGATCTACCGTTCTGGGAATGGAGATATATTTCTCTCCAAATTTCACATAAGGACCAAACTTACCTTTACCGATGGACACTTTTTCATCGAGATATGAACCCAGATCACGGGGTAATGAAAAAAGTAGCAAAGCTTCTTCAAAAGTAAGGGTTTCAATAGACTGCCCAGCTACTAAATTTCCATATTTGGGTTTTTCTTCTGGTCCTAATTCATCAGGCGTACCCATTTGAACCACTGGGCCCACACGTGTCATCCTGGTAAGGATAGTTAAGCCAGTGACAGGATCTTTACCTAAAATTCTCTCTCGCGTTGGTCTTGAAGCACTTTCCATGGTTTGAACAACAAGTTCATGAAAAGGGAAATAAAAATCCTTTAACATTTTAGTCCAAGCAATTTTACCAAAAGCGACGGCATCAAATCTTTCCTCTATTTCTGCCGTAAATGAGTAATTCATAATTTCTACAAAATTCTCATCGAGAAAATCTGATACGGTAATACCCATATCCGTAGGTACCAATCTATTTTTGAAAGAACCTGTATTTTCCTTAATTGAATGTTGGGATATTTTATCATTTTCAAGCTTCAAGACCTGAAAAATCTGTTCAACTCCTTCTTTTGATTCTTTTACAACATATCCCCTACCTTCTTCCATTATTTTACTAATGGTAGGAGCATAGGTAGAAGGTCTTCCAATACCAAGTTCCTCTAATTTTTTAACTAAACCAGCTTCTGAATATCTTGAAGGACCCCTCGTTTGTCTTTCTGTTGCTTTCATTTCACTTAGGGGCAACAACTGTTTAACTTTAAGAGGAGGAAGCATACCTTTTACTTCATCTTCTTCTTCATCATCATTAGATTCAAGATAAAGTTTTAAAAATCCATCAAATTTAAGTACTTCTCCTTCAGCTAAGAGCACCGCCTTGGGCAAAGTTGATATTCCAATTTTAACCTGGGTTTTTTCAAGTTGAGCCTCCTCCATTTGAGAGGCCATAGCTCTTTTCCAAATCAACTCGTACAATCTTACTTCATCTCTGTCACCCGTAATTTGAGATTTTTCAAAATAAGTTGGCCTGATGGCTTCGTGTGCCTCCTGAGCGTTAGCCGATTTACTTTTATAACGCCGAGGCGTTGAGTATTTTGCTCCAAAGGTTTGGATAATTTCATTTTCAATAGCCAGCATTGCTTGTTCACTTAAACTGGTTGAATCGGTTCTCATATAAGAAATATGACCCGCCTCGTATAGTTTTTGTGCTACAATCATGGTACGTTGAACAGAAAATCCTAATTTTCTACTCGCCTCTTGTTGAAGTGTTGACGTAGTAAAAGGAGGAGCTGGTTTCCTTGTCAATGGCTTAACTTCAATGGATTGAATATCATATTGAGCACCAATACAAGATTGCAAAAAATCATTTGCCTGTGTCAGGCCTTGTAATTTATTTGTAAGTTCAGCTTTTAAAATCACTGATTTCCCTTGTTCGTTAAAAACAGAAAAAAAGGCATCTACTTTAAAAAACAATTCAGCGTTAAACTGATTTATCTCCCGTTCCTTCTCAACAATTAATTTTACGGCTACCGATTGTACTCTTCCTGCTGATAATTTTCCTTTTACTTTTCGCCATAAAATCTCAGACAATTCAAATCCAACTAATCTATCGAGAATTCTTCTGGCTTGTTGAGCATTTACAAGATTTAGATCTAAATTACGTGGTGATTGAATAGCTTTTGTTATAGCTGGTTTTGTTATTTCTCTAAAAACAATTCTTTTGGTTTTATAAACATCCAGATTTAGAACCTCACATAAATGCCAGGAAATGGCCTCTCCTTCCCGGTCTTCGTCCGTGGCTAACCAAACCTCATCTACTTTTTTAACCGCTTCTTTTAATTCTTTAACTAATCTGAGTTTTTCAGGCGAAATAATGTAATGAGGCTTAAAGTCCATGGAAATGTCCACAGCACTATTTCCTTTCTCTAAATCTCGGATATGTCCATAACTTGATTTAACAGTAAAATCGCCTCCCAGAAATTTTTCAATGGTTTTAGCTTTTGCTGGTGACTCAACAATAAGAAGGTGTTTGGGCATAATAAAATTTTATCTTCAAGAAATGATTTTCAATTAAACCTCAAAAGTATCGTAAAAAAAATAATAATGTCAAATTAATCTATGAAATTTAGGCTTAAATTTAAACGGAATCAATTTTAACCTTTTCAAATCTTCTGAAAAATGATCCAATTAGACGGTCTTTCTTGTAAGTACATATACGTTGCGGCATCAAGTCAGCACGTTGGTAAAACAACCTGTACTTTAGGTATTGTTGCAAATTTACTGGCCAAGGGCTATAACACAGGCTATAGTAAACCTGTTGGACAAAAATATATCACGTTAAATGGAACCATTGCCGATAAGGATGCTGTTTTGTTTTCTGAGGTAATAGGATTTAAAATGAAACCTGAAATTCATAGTCCTGTAATTTTAGGAAGAGGTGTAACAAAAGAATTTCTCGACACTCCTGAAAAATTCAATTTTGAAGAAAAATTGATGAATGCGCACAATGAATTGAGTAATCAATATGATATTGTGGTTTATGAAGGTACCGGGCATCCTGGCGTTGGTAGTATAGTTGATTTGTCGAATGCACGCGTAGCAAAATTGTTAAATGCAGGCGTAATAATGGTAGTCGAGGGTGGTATTGGTAGCACCCTTGATATGCTAAATATGAATTTATCTCTTTTTAGAGAGGAAAATGTACCTATTCTAGGGGTCATTGTAAACAAGGTAAAACCAGAAAAAAAAGAAGAAATAGAACACTACCTTAATATCAAGCTTAAACAGTTAAATCTAAAATTATTAGGCGTATTACCTTACGAACAGTCCCTTTCTCTACCCATAATGGAGGCCATCAGACAGGCCGTGGAGGGAAGAGTAGTTCTAAATGAGGAATACATGAATAACCGAATTGAAGATTTCATAGCGGGTTCATTGATTGACGCTGAGGAATTTGCTGCTACTGAAAATCTTCTTTTAGTAACTAGTATAAAAAGAATTGGCGAGGCTCTCAAAAAAATTAAAACAATTACCGCCGCAAAAGGATTAAAGAAATCTCCCTTATCAGGGGTAATAATAACCAGTGACGGCAGGCAACATAAGTGGATTGACCCCGAAGAACTTAATCTACCCTATCTTAAAACTCATAAAATTCCTGTCATTACCACCTTGCTGGATACTTATGGATCGGTAGTTAAAGTCAGCAGAATTGAAGTTAAGATTAATAATCGTACCCCCTGGAAATCTAAAAGAGCCATTGAATTAATTTCAGAACATGTTGATTTTGATACACTGCTAAAAAGTATTTGAACCTATAAATAACCTTATGATTACTGCAATTTCACCTATTGATGGTCGTTACGCCGACAAAACAAAAGAACTTTCATCTTATTTTAGTGAATTCGCACTCATTAAATATAGAATTTTTGTTGAAATCCAATATTTGATGAAACTTTCCGGACAGATTTCAATCAGGGGATCGCAAAAACTGGAAGAAAATAAAGAGGCTATATTGGATATTTTTACTGCATTTGATGTCAAGGAAGCCTTAAAAATTAAAGAAATCGAGTCTATTACAAATCATGATATTAAAGCTATAGAATACTATCTAAAAGAAAAATTTGATACAATGGATTTATCAGATATTTCTGAATGGATTCATTTTGGTTTAACCTCTCAGGATATCAATAATACCGCGATTCCATTATCTATAAAAGATTTTTTAACTGCTGTCTTTTATCCTCAAATTAATTCCTTAGTCAATGAATTAAAATCTATGGAAGAAGCTTGGAGTAATATACCATTACTGGCCAGAACCCATGGACAACCGGCTTCACCAACCACTTTGGGTAAAGAAATAGGTGTTTTTGTGTCCAGATTAAGCGTACAAATTGCACATTTATCCACCGTACCAATAAACGGTAAATTTGGTGGCGCTACAGGTAATTTTAATGCACATTATGTAGCTTTTCCAAACAAAGACTGGCATCATTTTGCTAATGATTTTTTAGCTTCGCTTGGACTAGACAGGTCAAAACCAACCACTCAGATTGAACATTATGATAATTTAGCCGCTCTTTTTCATAATTTACAACGCATAAATACTATACTCATCGATTTTTCAAGAGATATATGGACTTATATTTCTATGGATTATTTTAAACAAGCTACCATTCAAGGTGAAATTGGCTCCTCAGCTATGCCTCATAAGGTAAATCCTATAGATTTTGAAAATGCGGAAGGTAACTTAGGTGTTGCCAATGCTTTATTTCATCATTTAGCTGAAAAATTGCCTATTTCAAGGTTACAACGAGATTTAACAGACAGTACCGTGCTTAGAAATACAGGTGTCCCATTTGCTCACACCTTAATTGCGATAAAATCATTAAAAAAAGGCTTATCAAAATTACGTGTTCAAGAAGATAAAATATCATCAGATTTGAGTAAAAACTGGATGGTTGTGGCAGAAGCTATTCAAACCATATTGCGTAGGGAAGGTTTCCCCAAACCTTATGAAGCATTAAAGGATTTAACGAGAGGGGTTAATAACGTAACAGAAAACGAAATTCATCAATTTATACACACTCTTCAGGTGAGTGAAGAGGTGAAAATGGAGTTACTAAAAATAACGCCATTCAACTATATTGGTAAAGCTGAAAAATCATTTTAAAACTACTTACATGAAAAAACATTTCTTATTTCTATTTTTATTCCCATTCATTTTATTTGGTCAAAATGAGGTAGTTACTCTTGATAAATTGAGAGAAATTGCCGTAGTTGATCAAAAAGTGATGATGCCAATGCGTGACGGTATCAGACTTGCAACGGATATTTACAGACCTAAAGGCCCGGGAAAATATCCTGTTATTTTATCTAAAACACCTTACAATTTCAATCAATGGATTGATGGTAAGGAGGCTATTAGACAATACGAAACTGCTTATGATGCTGTAAAAAGAGGTTATGTCTATATTGTTCAAAACGAAAGAGGACGATTTTTTTCCGAAGGTGTTTGGGATATTCTAGGTACGCCAACAACAGATGGCTACGATGCATTTACCTGGATTTCCTCACAGGAATGGTCCAATCAGAAAATTGGTACCATTGGTTGTTCTTCAACAGCGGAATGGCAAATGGCTGTAGCATCCCTTGATCATCCGGCGCATACTGCACTCGTTCCACAAGGATTTGGCGCTGGCGTTGGAAAAATTGGAAACTTATATGAGCAAGGAAATTGGTTTAGGGGCGGAGCACAGCAAATGTTATTCACTTCCTGGTTATATAGTGTTCAAAATGACAGAGTAAGACCTACTTTTCCAGTGGACATTACCCAAGAGGAGTTAATTAGAGTATCCCGAAATTTTGACCTGGCACCTGAAAACCCTAAAGTTAACTGGGTTACCGCTTTAAAGCATTTACCCGTTCAGGATATTATAAAAAATGTAAATGGTCCGGTAGGTGTTTATGAAGACATGATTCGAAGAAAACCTAATGACCAAAAATGGTTTCAAGGTGGTTTATTTCATGACAATATGGCATTTAAAAAACCATCCTACTGGTTCGTATCATGGTACGATGTCGCTACAACACCCAATATTTCCCTCTTTAATTTAATAAGAGATAAATCTAGATTTCCTGAAGCTGCTGACAATCAATACTTAGTTATAGCTCCTACGTTACATTGCTCGTTTAAAAGGGCAACCGAAAACACCATTGTAGGTGAAAGAAGTGTAGGAGATGCCCGATTAAATTACGACGCACTAACTTATAGCTGGTTCGATTACTGGTTAAAAGGTCAGGAAAATGGAGTAAAAAGTAAACTACCCAGAGTTCAATATTTCACCATGGGTTCTAATAAATGGCAACAAAGTGAAACCTGGCCCCCAAAAGAAGCTTTAGCTACGCCTTTTTATTTAAATAGTAATGGAAAGGCAAATTCTAGAAATGGAGATGGTGCACTGACCCTTTCAGTACCAAAATTGGATCAACCCGACCAGTTTTCTTATGATCCTGCGAATCCGGTAAATTCTTTTGGTGGTAATGTTTGTTGTATTGGTAATGCTATTCAAGGAGGATCTTTAGATCAACAAACCATGGAATTAAGAGAAGATATCTTGGTTTATTCTACTCCGCCTTTAACCGAAGATGTTGAAATTAGTGGCTTTATAGAATCTGTTCTTTTTGTTTCTTCCGATGCTAAAGATACTGATTTTACCTTAAAATTGATAGATGTTTATCCAGACGGAAAAGCCTATAATCTAGACGAAACTATACAGAGAGTTAGATATAGAGAAGGGTACGACAAAGAGGTATTTATGGAAAAAGATAAGGTATATGAGGTGAAGCTATCTGCTTTATCAACCAGTAATTTTTTTCCAAAAGGACATAAAATCAGAATTGAAATTTCGAGTAGTAATTTTCCGAGATTTGATAGAAATCTAAATACAGGAGGAAATAACTTTGACGAAAAAGTTGGCGTAGTAGCAAAAAATAAAGTACATCACAGCACGAAATATCCCTCAAGAATCATTTTACCAATAATTAAAAAGTAAGAACTATAAGAATTCTTGTCCCGAATTTACTGGTTCGGGATAAGAAATTCTTTGGTGGTAAAAAGTTTTTATATAATCTTTAAATGCCTCTTTACATAAATTAAGTTCCTCAAAGGATAATTTTGATTCCTGAAATTGACCCATTTTAATTTTGTACTCAACTAAACGATTAATCAAATCAAACAAGTCACTTTCTGTTGGATTTTTTAAACTTCTACAAGCTGCTTCAATTGTATCGGCAAGCATTACAATAGATTGTTCCCGGCTAAATGGTTTTGGTCCAGGATAAGTAAAATCATCCTCTTTGACATCAAAAAAATTATCTGAAGCTTTGAATTTCCTGTAAAAATATTCTACTTTAGTTGTACCATGGTGAGTTCTAATGAAGTCTATTATAACTTCTGGCAACCTATACTTTCTACCTAATTCTATTCCATCCTTTACGTGCTTAATAATCAATGCGGCACTTCTATGAAAAGATTGATTCTCAAAAGGATTAAGATTTTGATTATTTTCGTTAAAATAATCAGGATTAGATAATTTACCAATATCGTGGTATAACCCCCCTACCCTGCATAATTGACTATTTACATGAATTTTTTGTGCAGCCGCTTCTGCCAAATAACTTACCTGGATAGAGTGTTGATAGGTACCCGGAGCTTTAAGCGCTAGCTCTTTTAACAAATAATTGTCAAGATTTCCTAATTCATTTAATGAAAATGCTGATGTAAAAGAAAAAATCCTTTCTAAAAAAGGTATTATTATATAAGCGGGTAGTAATAATAGAGACTGAATAATAACAAAAGTGATAAGTTCCTCAAATGAAGGTTGAAAGGCAGGGTAAGTTAGTTTTAAACTAACTGAAGTCAAAATAGATGATATGATAACTACTATTATACTCGAAATAATACGGGTCGGCTTTTTGCTGTCAAAGGGTAAAAAAAGAATGAGCAAACCAGTGAAAATTTGTAAAAAAAACCATTGTATGGAAGGATTTAACGAAAGAAAAATACTCGAAATTGCAGAAAAATAAATACCAAAAGACAGATTTTCGTTAAAAAAATATTTGATAACTATAATAATGATGCCTAACGGAAGCATGAATAAAAAAAGAGGATTATACTGACTCAGAAAATGAGCAATTAACGTAAAAAAAGGAATTAAACCCAATAAAAAAAATATTGACCTATTTAGGGTTTCATCTATATTAATTGTTCGGTAAATAATAAAGGTGAGCAGTAAGAAAACACTAGTAAGTAAAAAGGAGATACCTAAATTAATGTAAATATCATCTGAAAAGACATTAAATTGATAAAACAATGAAAAGACAATAAATCCAGTAAAGACTATTAATGCGATAAACCTTATCGAATTTGCTGAAAACACGTTGTTATTAGGCATAAAGCGAATTGCCCTGCAAATTTATAAGAAAATTAAAGAAATCAAAATAAATTTTAAGTTGCCTTCCAAACAATTTCATCAATGTTTAATTTGTGAGAGTTATATCTCGCTAAAATGAACAGATAATCTGATAAGCGATTGATTATAGCTAAAATTTGACTCTCTACCATTTCGACTTCAGAAAGCGAGACAATATTTCTTTCTACCCTTCTACAAACTACTCTGGCTAAATGACAATAAGAAATTAAGGTATGACCACCTGGGAGTATAAAGTTGGTTAAAGGAGCTAAATCTGCATCCATAAAATCAATCTCAGACTCTAATTTTTCAATTAAATCGGGAGGAAGTGCTGGAGCGGTGAACTTACTGTTTAATGGTGTAGCCAATTTGGAACCAATAACAAACAATTGATTTTGCATAAATCTGAGAAATGACACCTGACGATTATCCCCTATATTATCAGCCAAAAGACCCATCCACGCGTTTAACTCATCTACACCTCCATAAGCCTCTATCCTAATATTATTTTTAGACAGAGATTTACCGCCAATCAGTGAGGTCTTTCCCATATCTCCGTTTTTTGTATATACTTTCATTTGGAACAATGATTTTAAACTGGTATTTTAATATCTTGAATAGACAGATTTAGTTCATCGCTCTCTATGTAGCCATCTTTAAGCTTTACAATTCTATGAGCATGCGCGGCAATGTCAGGTTCGTGTGTAACAAGAATGATTGTATTACCAAGTTTATGAATTTCTTCAAATAATTGCATAATCTCGTACGATGTTTTAGAATCTAGATTACCCGTAGGTTCATCAGCAAGAATAATAGACGGATTATTTACCAAAGCTCTCGCGACGGCTACCCTTTGTCTTTGGCCTCCGGATAGTTCATTGGGCTTATGGTCCATTCTATCTTTCAATCCAACAGCGGCCAGCATATCTTTGGCTCTGTTTAACCTTATTTTAATAGGAATACCGGCATAAACCAAAGGTAAGGCTACATTTTCTAAGGCAGACAATCTGGGTAAAAGATTAAAAGTTTGGAAAACAAACCCAATTTCTTTATTTCTAACAATGGCTAATTCTTCATCGACCATATTAGCAACATTATTTCCATTGAGAGAATAAACGCCAGAAGTAGGAGAATCAAGGCATCCTAATAAATTCATTAACGTAGATTTACCTGATCCTGAAGGTCCCATTAAGGCAACATATTCATTCTTATAAATATTAAGGCTGGCAGATTGCAAAGCTTTTACCTCATTATCACCCATAATATAAGTTTTCCGCAAATTCTCAATTGAGATAAGAGGTTTTTTTTCCATTTTAGTTTGTTTAAACTTACTTGTTATTCAAATTAATAACCCTTGGCACACTAAAAAAGTTTTCTTGTGATTCAGGCGCATTTTTTACTGCCATTTCAGCTGATATCAGGGTTTCTGATTCATCATTTCTCCAAATGTTAGTTTCACTATTGATATAAATTAATGGTTCTACCTCATCCGTTGGTAATTCCTTTAATTTTTCAACAAGTCTTAGCATATCAGATAAATTTGAAATCATAGAGACTCTTTCTTCATCGGAAAGTTTTAATCTGCTTAAATTTTCCAATTTCAAAATTAAGTTATTGTCTATTTTCATAACAAGTTTATAGAAGTTTATACCTATTTATTCGTCAAACGACCAAAATAAGCGTAAAGCTAAAAATAAATTTTTGGCAAGGTGTTCAGGTTATTGTATTTTTACGAATAATTTATCGGTGGCTTAAAAAAATTAACTTGGAATTAATCCCTCAAATAAAACATGTTGCCATTGCTGGCAATATAGGTGCTGGAAAAACAACCTTATGTTCTCAATTAGCTAAACAATTCGGCTGGCAAGTTCATTATGAAAGCACAGATGATAATCCATATCTTGTAGATTTTTATACTGATATGCGCAGGTGGTCATTTAACTTACAAATCTATTTCCTGCATACACGTTATAACCAAATAATGCAAATTTTAAATGGCGATGTTACCGTCATCCAAGACCGGACTATATATGAAGATGCTAATATTTTTGCTCCAAATTTGCATGATATGGGACTTATGACAGGAAGAGATTTTAATAATTATATCTCTTTGTTTAATTCTATGACGGCCTATATTCAACCGCCTGATTTATTAATTTACCTTAAGGCAAGTATTCCAACCCTGGTTGATCACATCCAAACCAGAGGAAGGGAATATGAGGGAAGCATAAGTATTGATTATTTGAAAAAACTAAATGAAAGATATGAAAATTGGATAAATCAATACACTTTTGGTAGATTGCTTATAATTTCAACGGATGATCTGGACTTTGTTAATAAACAAGAAGATTTAGGCTCAATTATTCAATCTGTTAGAACCCAATTACATGGTTTGTTTTAAATGGTTACTTGATGGATATTAATAATTATCGAAATGTTCTGGATAAACTGTCTCCTTATAAAGCCAAATTAATCGTTGTTTCTAAGTTTAGAAGTTTCGATGAAATAGAAACGGTAAAAAGTTGGGGCCAAAATATTTTTGGTGAAAACAGAGTGCAGGAACTCGTTTTAAAAAATGAGTTACATGGGAATGATTTAGAATGGCATCTAATTGGATCTTTACAAAAAAACAAGGTGAAATCGATTATTCCCATCGTTAAGCTTATACATTCTGTAGATTCCCTGTCATTATTACAAGAAATAAATAAACAAGCAGAAAAACACAACGTTGTGCAAGAATGTCTGTTACAAATTAAAATTGCTAAGGAAGACACAAAACAAGGGTTATTACCATCAGAAGTGAATGAGCTATTGTCTGATGAAATTTTAGGACAATTGAATAATATTCAAATCAGGGGTTTGATGGGTATGGCTACAAATACAGACGAAAGCCATAAAATTCGTTCGGAATTCCGACAACTAAGATTGCTTTTTGAAGAAATAAAACAAAATTATTATTCAAACGATCCTCTCTTTTCTGAAATTTCTGCAGGTATGTCAGATGACTTTCCCATAGCTTTAGATGAGGGAAGTACTTTTGTAAGAATAGGAAGTTTGATTTTTAATCCTTAAAAAAAAATAATGCACATTTTCTCAATAACTGGCCTTGCTTTTTGTATTTTATTTTTGATTAGTGGTTGTAAATCAAATACAACGGTAAGTTACGAATTAGACCAAAATGGCCATGAATTTCAGGATTACCCAACAAATATTATTTTGCTTATAGGTGATGGAATGGGCTTAACCCAAATTTCTGCCGCAATGTACAGCAATAATAATAGATTGGCATTAGCTAAATTTCCTGTCATTGGATTTCACAAATCACACGCAGCTAATGAATTAATAACAGATTCAGCAGCTGGAGGAACAGCAATAGCCTGTGGAATTAAAACTAACAATGGCAATATTGGAACGGATGAAAATGGACTTTCTACCGAAAGTATCCTTGAAGAATTAGATTCAATGGATTATTCAACGGGAATGATTGTGACATCCACCATTGTTCATGCTACACCGGCGGCTTTTGCCGCGCATCGGGCACGTAGAGAAATGTATGAGGAGATTGCTTTAGATTATTTAAATGCAAACGTCGATTTACTCATTGGAGGAGGTCGCCAGTATTTTCAAAACAGAGAAATGGATGATAGAAATTTAATAAATGAATTTGAGAAAAAAGGATATGTTGTAATGGATCAGCTTTACACTACCATGAATAAAATTAAATGGCCCTTAGATAAAAATTTACTTTACTTTACTGCAGATAAACAACCATTAACTGTTAGTGGCGGAAGAGATTATCTTTCATTTGCCGTAAGACAAGGCGTTCAATTTTTAGAACAAAAAAGCAATAAAGGTTTTTTCCTATTAGTTGAAGGCTCACAAATTGATTGGATGAATCATGCTAATGATGGACGAGGGGTCGTTATGGAAACCTTAGATTTTGACAGAGCCATTTGGGAAGCAATACAGTATGCAAATAGTAAAGGGAATACTTTAGTTTTAGTGACTGCCGACCACGAATCTGGTGGAATGAGTATTGAAGCCGAATCGAGAATGAATAAGTTGAAATATGGATTTACTACTAATGGACACACCGCAGCCATGATTCCGGTATTCGCCTATGGCCCTGGTTCAAATTTATTTCGTGGAATCTACGACAATACCTCCATTTACCATAAAATGAGAGCAGCCCTTGGATTAAAGGAAAAAATTAATCTTCTTTCTCCCAATCCATTGTCCGAGTAACCGCTTTTTTCCACCCTTTATACCTCTTTTCTTTCTCGCCCTCTAACATGGAAGGTGCAAATTCCTGATCAAGTTGCCATTGTTTAGATATATCTGACATGGTCCAAAAACCTGTGGCTAAGCCTGCCAAAAATGCTGCACCTAAAGCCGTTGTTTCAAATATTCTTGGACGTTGAACGGGTACACCAAGGATATCAGCTTGGAATTGCATTAAAAGGTTATTCGCGCAAGCTCCCCCATCCACTCTTAAAAGAAGTAATTTTTGTCCGGCATCAATTTCCATAGCTTCGAGAACATCTCTGGTCTGAAAGGCTAATGATTCAAGAGTGGCTCTTATAAGGTGTGATTTTGACGTACCGCGGGTCAATCCAAAAATAGCCCCTCTTGCGTACATATCCCAATAGGGTGCACCTAAGCCTACAAAGGCAGGTACTACATAAACACCTTCAGAATCAATAATTTTTGAGGAATAAAACTCAGAATCTGATGATTCATCTATTAACTTAAGACTATCACGTAACCATTGAACTGCGGCACCAGCAATAAAAACACTACCTTCTAATGCGTAGGAAATTTTCCCGTTTAAACCCCAGGCAATAGTAGTTAACAAACCTGCTTTGGATACTATAGGTTTTTCTCCCGTATTCATCAGCATAAAACAGCCTGTTCCGTAGGTATTTTTTGCCTGGCCAGCATTGAAACAAGCCTGACCAAATAAGGCTGCCTGCTGATCACCGGCTACGCCACTAACAGGAATTTCAATACCAAATAATGAGCGCTCCGTATGACAAAACACCCCACTACTTGATAAAACTTTAGGTAATATGGATGGTGGAATATCTAATTCTCCGAGTAAAAATTCATCCCATTCTAAAGACAAAATATTAAAAATCATTGTTCTGGAGGCATTGGAATAATCGGTAGCATGAACTTTACCGCCACTCAATTTCCATATAAGCCAACTATCAATGGTACCAAATAAAATATCCCCTGCTCGCGCTTTTTCCTTGAGATTGGGTGTATTTTCAAGTAACCAATGAATTTTAGTTGCACTAAAATAAGCATCAATAACCAATCCTGTATTTTCTCTTATATATGACTGAAGATTATCTCTTTCTTTTAATTCATCACAATAAGCTGCCGTTCTTCTGTCTTGCCAGACAATGGCGTTCGACACAGGCTTTCCTGTATGTTTATCCCAAATAACAGTGGTTTCCCTTTGATTTGTTATTCCTATAGCTTCAATTTGTTCTGGCAGAATATTACTATTTTTTAAGACTGCTTGAGTTACCTCCCATTGAGTAGCCCAAATTTCTTCCGCATCATGTTCCACCCAACCTGGTTGTGGATAAAATTGGGTAAATTCCTTCTGGGCAACTTGTTGAATTTCTCCATTTTTATTAAACAGAATCGCTCTCGAACTGGTAGTACCCTGGTCTAACGCTAAAATAAACTTTTCCATATATGTCATTATACTTCTAAGATATGAATTAGGAGCGATTAACAAAAGAGATCTGCTTAAATTTACTTACTTTTGTTTTTTAGCAAAATAAAAATGAGCAAAGTCTCCATCCGTAATTATGAAAAAACTGGTTATTCCCTTCAATGATATACCTCAATTATCTTCTAAAGATAAAGCATATTCTACAGGAAATCAAAATCTTAAGCTATTTTACAAACATGCAGTTAATATAAATAGCTTTCAGCAGGTAATATCTGATAAATCTAAACAGGACATTCCAAGAAAAATTATAGTTGAAGTATTAAAAGAACAATATGCATCGCTTCCTACCTCAGAAGGAACCTTAAAAAATATTAATTCTCTCCTTGAACCAAATACGTTCACGATAATAACAGCACACCAGCCTGTTCTTTTTACAGGTCCTTTATATTATATTTTCAAGATATGTTCTACCTTGAATTTATGTAAACAATTAAATGCTTTTTACCCTTCAAATCATTTTGTTCCTTTGTTCATAAATGGTGCCGAAGACCACGATTTTGACGAAATAAACCATGCTTTTTTATTTAATAAAAAATTGACCTGGAAACAAGTTAATGGGGGGTCAGTCGGTAAATTAAAAACGGGAACTCTAAACCATGTGTTATTGGAGCTTAAATCTTTACTTGGCGATTCTACAGAAGCGGAGGAAATTTATCGTTTAGTCCATGCAGCCTATACAGAAAATGATCTGTATGAAAAAGCTTCTTCTGCACTTGTCAATGCTATTTTTGGAAAATACGGATTGGTAACATTAAACATGAGCCATAAGAGGCTAAAGCAATTTTTTAAGCCTATTATAGAAAAAGAATTATTTGAACAACCTTCCCAGGCCATCATTGAAAAAACACAGCAGGCTTTGGGTGAGGTCGGATTTAGTGTACAGGCTCATGTTCGTGAAATAAACTTATTTTATCTGAGTGAACATAATAGAAATAGGATAGAAAAAATAGATAATCACTTTCATATTGTTGGGACAAATATCGTTTTTAATAGTGATGAATTACGTGTTGAATTAGACATGTATCCTGAAAAATTCAGCCCCAACGTGGTACTTCGTCCATTATTCCAGGAATTTATTTTACCCAATCTCGCCTATATTGGAGGAGGAGGAGAAATTGCCTACTGGTTAGAAAGAAAAGCGCAATTTGACTATTTCAATGTACCATTTCCTATGTTAATCAGAAGGAATTCTGCCTTAATTTTAGAAGATGTCTGGGAGAAAAAATGGAATAAACTGGATTTCAAATTAGAAGATTTATTTACGGATACAGATGCGTTAATTCGAGCATTTATTCAGAGACATTCAGGCAATGAATTATCTTTTGACAATGAAATTGAGCAATTTTCTAAAATTATAGAACAAATAAAAGGGAAAGCCATTAAAGTTGACCCTACTTTAGAAAAGACAATTATCGCAGAAGGGCTGAAGCAACTTAAATCGTGGGAACAAATTGCTACCAGGCTTACAAGAGCTGAAAAGTCAAAATATGATGTTCAAATACAACAAATAAGAAATATAAAAGAAAAGTTATTCCCTGGAAATGGTCTTCAGGAAAGACACGATAACTTTATTCCTCTCTTCGTGAGGTACGGATTGGGTATTTTAGACTTATTCATAGAAGAACTTAATCCATTAGAAGAGGGCTTCTTGGTCATTAGCCTGGGAGAATAAAAGAAATGGGGTAAATGTTCAACAAAGAAACATTTACCCCACTTATTATTTAAAACTGTTGTAAAAGCATCACAGCATTCTGAATCATTCTGGAGGGTCCTCTCCAAAACATTCTAAATTGTGTGTTATCCAGTAATAATACCACTTTACCGGCACCCATTGGAACCACGCCAGCAAAACATTTACCTGAAAGATGTTTCAGAGCTTCCTTCGAGGCATAACCACCCGTTAATAATTTTGCCGGATCTGTATGGTAACTGCCAACTACTTGCATGCCAACGCCGGGTAAAAAAGACGATACATCTTGTTTTAATGAATGAAGTGTTGGTTCCATACCAAATGCCAAAGGATTTGATACGTCTATATTACTTATTAAAGCTGAACCTGGGATTCTTTTCTTTCCAAAATAATCCTCTCTTTTATCATAAGAAATGGTTTTAGACATTAAAGATGTATCTGTAGGAATTTCAGACCATTTTACCTGAGTAAATTTGCTTCTGTCCTGAGTTAAAAATTCAACGGCATTTTCTAAAGCTATTAAAGTACCCCCTCTGCTTACCCAGTCTTGTAACTGAGAATAGGCTTCTCTATCAAATATATAGCGTAAATTATTGCCTCCCCCAGGTAGTATGAGGACATCATAATCATTTAAATCTGCATAACCATATCGCTCCCCAAATTTTGGCATGGCTGATTGCAATAAAACGGAAGATCTTATTCGATCTACAGGCAAGCCAACCTCTTCATCAAAAAGAAACCAAACCTGACCGGCGGTTTGCATATTAAATGGAGCATCAACCATTAGAGCTACTCTGGGTTGTTTAACAGGTCTGTTTTTTGAAGATCCCAAATCTAGCCCCTCTGTTGCACGACCTGTTGAAATGGAATGTATTGAAACATTGTGTTTTAAACTAACAGCTTGTAATTCAATAGATAAATCTGCTTTTTTATCAATATTTGCACCTGTCAAAATGATTAATGTTCCCGCTGAAAACGAAATATTATCCATTTTAAAAGGTTTGGACGCTGATCTAACCTTATAACCCAGCTTCCATAAATGAGCCAATACAGCCGGCGCATTACGCTGATTCCAATCTATTGCATAGCCGTACGCATTGGGTAAAACGGTATTTTTTGCCTTAGTTTCGTTCAAAGGTTCTGAAGAAACTGAAACATTTTCTTTCGTGAAATAGGCATGTAAATTATAGGCTATGGGAAGCGCCCAAATAGCCATATCATACATTACTGAGTCCTCAATTTCCAATGATTTATCCATTACGCTATTTATCAACAAATGCTGTGGTTGATTACAGGATAACAGAATAGTGCCTTTGGGAAATGTTTTACGTGTCGATGTATTTGATTCATAATCAAATACGGTATTCACGGTAAATGATTCTTTTGCTTGTTCAAATTTGACGCCATGACGTTGTAAAATCTGAACTACATCTGGTGTGTACATATCAGCTGGAGATAAAAAATAAGTTTTATTGGCCGATAATGATTTAGAGGGCTGCCAGGCATCATAACTATAGCGTAAAAGCTCCTTTTTGTGTTTAACTCCTGTAAATAATGACTGGATAGAAGTAGTATAATGGTCCCAAATTCTTTGTCTTAAGGTAAGAATAGTTCCATCCTCCGTTTCAATAGCACGACCACCTGCAATACCTCCCTGTTCTGTTAACATAGCTATGGCCCCCATGATACTTGGATAACTTGACCCATATCCTGGGTAGAAAAAATCAAAAGCCTCACGGGTAAAATAGCTAATATCATTTTTATTGAAGGCTGCAATGTTTGCCCTTCCAAAGGTATCGGACCATGCCTCGTAGGTAGGCGGTAATATTTTATTTCGTGGCGTCGTGCCAGGCATGGTGAAATAATTACTATTGTAGCCTTGTTCATGATGATCTACATGTATCTGAGGCATCCATTTCTGATATTCAGTCGTCAAATTTCTTGTTTCAGGATGAATACCCCAAGACCAATCTCTGTTAACATCAAACCAATAATGATTAGAACGACCATTTGGCGCAGGCTCATAATGCTCTAAATCATTTTTAGAAGTAGCCAATTGCTTTCTCCGAACTGAATTGTACCACTGAATATAACGTTCGCGACCATCAGGATTAATACAAACATAGATTTGAATAACGGAATTTTGTAGTAACTGATTAGTCGCTTCATCAGTTGCAGCGGCTAACCGATAAGCGACTTGAAGCGCTGCTTCACTGGTGGATGTTTCATTTCCATGGATATTGTAACTCAAGGAAAGGAAAACAGGGTCTTTCTCCATAATATCCTTTGCCTGAGCATCATTGGCCGTCATTAACTTTAAATGATTCGTCCGAATACGCTCTAAATTCGATAAATTTTCAGGAGATGAAAAAACCAATAAATAAAGAGAACGATTTTCATACGTTTTTCCATATTCTACTAATTTAAGTCTGTTAGACTGCTTGGAAAGATCTTTAATATAGTTTTCAATACTCGAATAATACGTTGATTGCTCCCCCAGTTCATAGCCTAAAAATGAAGCAGGCGTAGGAATGTTTTGATTAACGGCCAATCCAGGTTCAAAGGAAAACCTTTCCAGATTCATCCATTCCTTTTGTGAAAACAGTCCGCTTAAGGAACAAAACAAGAATAATAAAACGATAACATTTTTCATTTAAAATTTATTTTAGTTAACGACGAGATGAAATTAAAGTAGTAGGATAAACGATAACGCTTTCATTTCCATCGAGACCAACGGAAGCGATGCCAAACAAAAAATTATCAATAATAATTTTATCCAGCGTAAATTCAGTCAAGCCTTTAGGCACAAACTTTGAATATTGCCATTGTGCTGAAGTAGTTTCTCTCCAATAAATTTTATGACCGGCCAGACCTTCAAAAGTGGAAGGCTTCCATTTAAAACGGGTTGACGGTTGGACAATACCACCGATCTGGACATCTTCTGGCGGTGGTGGAGCCCACGCTAAAGCAGCCAGGGTTATGGCATTAACGCCTGTCAATTTAGCAGCATAATCAAAATTAACCCCTTCAATAACATCACCGTATTTAATCCCATTTTCAATTCTAATATCTTCATGCTGCCTGTAATAATTTTCATGAGTCTCCATAATTCTTACCCCTGGAAAGCCCTCATCGTTAAATGGTTTATGATGTCCTCCTCTGCCAAATCTATCCAATCTGTAAATCATCTTTGCATCTAAGTTCGTACAATAAAGATCTGTCAGTTTATCAATATATCTGGCAATTTGCCTGGAAGGGCCATCCACCTCTCCACCATATACTCTGTGCCAGGCTCTTTCTCTTTCAGTTTCAAGAATAGAAACAGGTTCCGAAAAAATCCTGAAGGTGGTATTATCGATGATACCATCGACACCTTCAATATTGCCAATCATATCATTATTAAGGACAGCAATGATATCCCATTGATTTGTATTAGCAAATTTTGCTACCGTAGTACCACCTAATAGACCTTGCTCTTCGCCTGATAATCCAATATAAATAATGCTTGTTGGAAAACGATACTTTGATAAAACAGCAGCTGCTTCCAATACTCCTGCCATGCCACTGGCATTATCATTAGCGCCAGGATTATCCTTTTGAGCATCTAAAACATCCGTAACCCGTGAATCGATATCAGCCGTCATTATTACGTATCTGTTTGGATAAACCGATCCTCTTTGAATAGCTAATACATTAGAAATATTAATATCCTCCTTTATTCTGGGATTAAATCCAGCTTTAAAGACTTCATTCATGTAGGAAACTTCCAAACATTGATTACAAGAAGAGCTAATTTTTTGAAATTCGTTGTGAATCCAGCGTCTTGCCGCACCAATGCCTCTTGTGTTTGATACTGTATCTGATAAAGTGCTTCTTGTTCCAAAATTAGCCAAGGTTCGAATACTATTTTCAATAGCCTTTGGATTTGGCGCTTTGGCAATATCAAATAATCGATTATCTAGTTGGCCAAAAAGAGACAGGGACGAAAGACAAAGAAAAATGATTAGAAAATAAAATGAGAGTTTCAAGTGTTTTTTCATTGTTATAGAGGTTAAATAAAAACTTAATTAGGAAAAAGATGCTTGTGGATCTGACTTACTGAAGTAATTTTAACTTTAGAGAAATACAGTGGAAAATACTGATTGTTTATCCAAATTGGAAATAAATTTCTATAAAATGGACTATTTGGATTACCTGATTGTCCAGGTGTATTGGTTGCTAAACTATAATCCCAGTTTTGTAAGTCCGAAATAAATCTAAAGCTGGCACCATGTGTTTGATTATCTCCCCTTCCCGTTACATTGGCTGTAAATCCATTTCCACCTCTGGGAGCAGGTCCCACTTCCAATAATGAACGAATATTTTGATTAACAACAGCACTGAATGGATGTTTCAAGAGAACATATTTATTTTTCAGCTGACCATATTGCCATAAATTCACCTCTTTACCTAATTTAAGTTCCAGGTTTAGAATAGCCTTTTCAAATGTTTTAAGTAAGAAATCATTCCTGCCTTGAACCGGTTGAGAACCAAATTTTGCGTCAGGTAAAAGAAGGTTATCTATTATCATTTTTAGTTGAGGGGTAACCAAAGACCTAACTTTTTCCGGAACAAACTGTAGTTTATATTCCGAAAAAATAACTCTTTCCCAGGCATCATATAATGAAGCTGCGATAGAATTGGGCGTCAATTTATAATCCCAATCATTAAAAAGGGTAGTAAATTTTTCATACTTTTTGAAGGCAGGAATGCTAGAAATAAAAGGTACCAATTGCCTTGCGGGCAGAGAAAGATAATCTGTTTGAAGCATCATTAAATCCTGCACAGATAATTTTTTTCCACTACCCAAATATTCCTTTATTCGTAAACCTCTATAAGGATCCGACCATGAAAAACCTACAGTATTTGGGTATTTGTAATCGAGAGGAACCACATTTTCATTGGCTGTAACGACATAATTTTGTGAAGGATTGTAACTGGAAGGTCTTTCAGAAATGGGAATAAACCCATCCCAATCTCTGCTTCCATCTCCAATGACAGGAACCATACCACTACTATTTTTTCGAATTGGTGCAATGCCTACTGTTTGCCAACCAATATTCCCTGACCGGTCGGCCCAAATCATATTTTCGCCTGGGATATGAGAATAAGTGCAAGCCAACTTAAATTCATCCCAATTTTTTGCCTGATTCATTCTGAGACTAGCCAGATAGGGAGCGCCCCCTTTTTCTAACCAGGCACATCTCACAGCCACAGCGATATTTTTTTCACTTATCACTTTAAGCACCGGTCCATGAACGGTATAAAACAAAGAAAAATAATGCATACCCTTTCCTTTTACAGATATAGAGTCTTTTATTTCAATAAAATCAAGCCATTTTCCCTGATATTTATATTGGTGTACATTGGAGGGATTAAGTTCATAAACGTACATATCCTCTGCGTCGGTAGCATGAATAGTAAGTCCCCATGCGCCATATTCGTTATGTCCAATGGAAACACCTGGAATAGTAGGTTCACCCCCACCTATAACATTCCATCCTGGAGAAACCAGATGCGTAATATATCTAAGTGAGGGAGCAGACATAGCCCTATGCGGATCGTTGGCCAACAGGGGATAACCACTTTCAGATAATGCACCGGAAACCACCCAGTTATTACTACCAATGACATGCTTTTCTTCATTTAATGAAAATTGTTCTTCATTCATTCGAGAAGAAAGAGCCATGTAATTCTCTGTTGAATTCTTATCTGAGAAAGCCAGTATATCTTCCGGAAGGTAATTTACCGGGCGTTTAAATGCCTTATAGAGGTCTATAACATCAGAATAAGAAAGAATTTCCTTTACTAAGGAATCCAATCTTAAGTCCGGATTATTGGGATGATACCAATTTATTTCCTTTGTTTTATCTTCCCCAATTTGGTAAACGACAAGCGCAGTTTCCCATTCATCCGTTAAGTTACCAAGCAGACCCTGATGCCGGGAAATAATATCTTCTGGTTTTAAATATTGTGGTTTAATACCTAATAACTTGAACTCAACAGGCAAAGAATCTGGTGTTAAAAGAGCATTATCAATAGCTGCATTAACACCATTTACGAAAGAATGTATTATTTGATAACCATTTGGATGATAATGATTGAATTCAGCGACTGGGTCACCCCTATAAGTAAAAAGTCGGGAAGCGATATCTTTTTGTATTTCTCTTTCACCTAATAATTCCGATAAGAGTCCTCTAGCTTGCCTTCTCCACATTTCAAATTGAAATAATCTATCCGATGCTGCTTGAAAACCTTGAGCGAAGAACATATCATTTTCATTTTTTGCAAAAATATGGGGAACACCGAAAGGGTCTATCATTATCTCCACCTCTTCCTGAAGGCCAGAAAAATTTTCAATTTTCTGTGCAAATGCAGAAACACAAATCGAAATTGAAAAAAATGTTAATAATAATTTCATAAATAGATAATTTTGGCATTTAAAAGTACGCTTTTCCCTTATAAATTTTAATTTTAGGAAACATTTTCAACATTACCTGAACCTATAACTACTTCAAATATGCCTATTTCAAGGAAAACATTTGTCAAGAGTATCGCAGCAGCTACCTTATTGCTTCCCATAGGCATAAAAGCAGTCATGGGAAAAGGAAATAAAACATCAGGTAATGGTTCAGGAATTTCCAGTAAAACGTATTCCTGGAAAATGGTTACTACCTGGCCGCCGAATTTCCCTATTTTAGACGAAGCTTGTAAGTTATTTGCCAGTATAGTAGAAGAAATGTCAGGAGGACGCATTAAAATAAGGGTCTTTGGTGGTGGTGAACTAGTTCCTTCTTTAGAGATTTTCGATGCAGTTAGAAATGGCGCTGCAGAAATTGGTCATGGTTCTGCTTATTATTGGGCAGGAAAATCTCCTGCTGCTTCATTCTTTGCCACCGTACCCTTCGGTATGAATGCCCAGCAAGTATCCTCATGGATTCATGCTGGAGATGGTCTGGCTTTATGGCAAGAATTATATGCTAATTTTGGATTAATTCCACTTCCAGCAGGTAATACAGGCGTCCAAATGGGCGGCTGGTTTAACAAGGAAATTAATACCATTTCCGATCTAAAGGGCTTAAAAATGAGAATACCAGGTCTTGGTGGAGCTGTTTTAGCCAAAGCGGGTGGATCACCCATTCTTTTAGCTGGAGGAGAACTATATACAGGTTTAGAACGCGGTATCATCGACGCAACAGAATGGCTGTCCCCATTTCATGACAGTTTAATGGGTTTCGACGAAATCGCTAAATATTATTACACGCCAGGTTGGCACGAACCAGGTACCAATTTAGAGATTATTCTAAACAAGGACAAATTTGAAGAACTTTCTGATGACCTGAAGGCCATTATTAAAGCAGCATCATCCTACTGTGGAACTTGGCTACATGCCCAGATGGAAGCCAAAAACGCTGTAGCCTACAGCGAACTTCTGAAAAAGGGCGTTGAAATAAGAACATTTCCACTAGAAGTTATCAATGAATTAAGAAAGCTAACTAAAGAAGTCATCAATGAATTAGCCGAAAAAGATCCATTCACTAAGAAAGTATATGCTTCTTACTATGATTTTCAAGAGAAAGCAAACAAATATTCTAATATCGCTGAAAAAGCTTTTTACAATAATCTGCAGGAGGATTTATCTTGATTGACTTAAGCTTCAGTGAAAGAATGATAATTCAATATTTTAAGGTATAATTAAAAGACTCGGCATAAAAATATAAATGCCCAAAACTATCAGTTGGAAAAGTATAAAAGGTATAATCCCTCTGTATATCTGTGCTGTTGTCACAGAAGGAGGCGCTACTCCTTTTAGATAAAACAGGGAAAATCCAAAAGGAGGAGTTAAAAAAGATGTTTGTAGATTAAGACTTAGTAAAACGCCTATCCAGATAAGATCAACTCCCATTTTCTGAAATACAGGGGCTATAACGGGAACTATAATAAAAATAATTTCAATAAAATCTATAAAAAATCCAGCAATAAACACAATCAACATGACTAAAAACAAAAAGGCCAAAGGAGTCATATTCGCCTCCTGAATGAGACGAACTAAAAAAATATCACCACCAAGTTCCCTAAAAACAAAGGAAAAAGTAGTTGCACCTAACAATATTAAAAATATCATCGAGGTAAGATGGGTAGTTTCAATACAAACACTTTTTAGAATGCTAAAACTCAATTTCTTTTCGAATAAAGTTAATATAGTTGCTCCCATAGCACCCACTGCCGCCGCTTCCGTTGGAGAAGCAATACCTAAAAAAATAGAACCTAAAACGGAGATGATAAGAATTAATGGTAAAGCAAAAGCGCGCCATACCTTACCATAGAAATTATTGGCTCTGAACTTATCAATTTCCTCTTTAGGAATGGGAGGCATCCATTCGGGTTTAATTCTAGAAACAATGAAAATATATAATATATATATAGCAACTAAAAGTAAACCAGGAATTAATGAAGAGGCAAATAGTTTTCCAACAGATACATTGAGAACGCTCCCAAGCAAAACTAAGACAACGGAAGGAGGAATAATCTGTCCTAAAGTACCCGATGCAGCAATTACACCCGTTGCAATTTCTGGCTTATAGCCTCTTTTTAACATGGTAGGTAAACTAATTAATCCCATTGTAACCACAGTTGCACCTACAATGCCAGTGGAAGCAGCTAATAAAGTACCTACAAGAATGACTGCAAAAGCCAATCCACCATGCATTTTTCCAAATAGAATAGCTACTGTTTCCAATAAACTTTCAGCCAGTCCACTTTTTTCCAACATGATACCCATAAACACAAATAAAGGAACGGAAAGCAAAACATAATTACTAATCACACCCATTATACGTGGAGGAAGCGCTCCAAAAGCTGAAGGATCTAAAAAAAAGTACGCGTAAGTAATCGACAATCCTCCTAATGTAAGCGCAACAGGATAACCGTACATGATCAAGATAAAAATACTTACGAATAAGATGATAGCTATTATTTCCATAAAACAGTCTATTAATTGCTTTTAAAAGCTATTTTGAACTGGTTAAAAATGATGATTAATCCTTGAAAAAATAATAATAAAAAGGCTAAAGGAATAGCCATTTTTATAAAATAGAAAGCCCCTATGCCACCAGGATCAGGTGAAGTTTCCTTCATCGCCACACTGGTTAAAGCGTACTTAAGAGAATACCAACCTAAAGTCAAACACCATGGAATTAAAAAAACAATGGTTCCAATAACATTTACCTGAGCCTTTTCACGTTTTGAGAAGTTCTGATAAAATAAATCCACTCTAACATGTTTTTCTTCATTGAGAGCGTAAGCTGAACCAAATAAAAATAAAAGACCAAAAATATGCCATTCAATTTCTGCCACCCAGGCCACTGAAAAATTGAATAAATACCTGGATATTACGTCTATACATATTATAATCACCAACACAAAACTCAACCAGGATACACTTTTACCAAAAAAAACTACTACCTGAGATAATTTATTAATCCATTTTTCCATGGTAAACTATTTTTCTATGTTACAAAAAACGAATATAAACATATACGATACTATTTGGAAGAAACTTGACAAAATACTGTATTACAGGATAAAAAAAGGTCAGTAAAAAATTACTGACCTTCATTATTAGTTATCGGAATCATCGGTATTAACGCCATCCATCATAAGAAAGGCTTTTAAAAATGGTTGTAAATCACCGTCGAGAACGGCATCAGTTTGTGATGTTTGGTATTGAGACCTATGATCTTTTACCCTTCTATCATCTAAAACATAACTTCTAATTTGAGAACCCCACTCATTCTTCATTTTTCCAGATTCCACTTTAGCCCTTTCAGCCAACTGCTTTTGTAACTCCAGTTCATAGATTCTGGATTTAAGCAATTGAATGGCTTTTTCTCTATTTTGGTGTTGAGACCTTTCCTGCTGACATTCTGCTACTAAACCAGTAGGTAAATGCCTTACCCTTACCGCCGATTCTGTTTTATTTACATGCTGACCGCCTGCACCACTGGCTCTGAAGGTATCCCAATCTAAATCAGCGGGATTAATTTCAATTTCAATAGTATCATCCACACTGGGGTGAACAAAAACAGAGCAGAAGGAAGTCATCCTTTTGCCTTGAGAATTATATGGACTTACCCGGACTAACCTGTGTACTCCATTCTCACCTTTAAGCATGCCATAGACATAGTCTCCGGTAATCTCAATTTCCGCAGATTTGATACCAGCTACATCACCTTGAACTTCCGATAGGGAAGTTACTTTGAAACCTGACCTTTCAGCCCACCGGACATACATTCTAAAAATCATTTCTGCCCAATCACAAGCTTCCGTTCCACCTGCACCGGCATTAATTTCAAGAATAACCCCAAGTTCATCTTCAGGTCTGTTGAGCGTTCTATGAAATTCTAAATTTTCAAAAGCTAAAATAGCCTCTTGGTATTTAGCTTCAACTTCATCTTCTGTAGCTTCACCTTCCTTTTGGAAATCAAATAAGACCTCAGCGTCTTCTACTAATAATTTAATATTTTCGAATTCACCCAAATATTTTTTGTGCGTTTTAATTTCTTTCATCACCAATTCAGCTTTCGATGAATCGGACCAAAAATCAGGACTGGTTGAAAAACTTTCTTTATCTTCTAGTAGTAAAACTCTGTTATCTACGTCAAAGATACCTCCTTAGCGACAACAATCTTTCCCTCAAATCTCGCAGTTGCTCGATAGTCATTGGATGTTCTTTTTTTAAGTTTAACAATCAAATATTAATACAAACGTTATTTTTTAACGTCCAGAATTTCAAGATAAAACATTAAATCGGCATTCGCAGGAATAGAGCCAGAGCCTGCTCCTTCTTCTCCATAAGCTAAGGCACTTGGAATATATAAAATGGCTTTACTACCCTTTTTCAATAGACCCATGCTTTCGTCCCAACCTGGTATAACCTGACCTGACATTGCTTCAAAAGTAAATGGTAAAAGTCCTCTTTGAAAAGAGTTATCAAACATAACTCCGTCAGCGGCTAATATGCCGTAATAGTTGGTTGATACTTTACTGCCCTGTTGAATTAAATCACCTGAACCTTCCTGCAAAATTTTGTATTTTAACCCAGAAGGAGTAACAGAATATTCTAATTTTCCAGATTTTGTTTCTTCGAAAAGAGCATTTACCATATCTGCAACTTCTTTCGTTGCTTTCTCAATATCTGCATTAGGAATTCGCTTTTCAACGGTAATTTTATAAACTATGAATTTAGTTTTCTCAAAACCTGGAGGACGCATACCTGGAGGACCCATTGAGTCAATAGGTATAAATATACTTATACTATCTCCAACCTCCATTAAACCAAAAGATTCTTCAATGGGAGAAAGTTTTTTTGGTTCTTTTTTTACGTCAGGATAAAGACCAATTTCCGGATAGGGTTCGTTTGCATTAGTATTCATTAAAGAATCATCTGCAAACATGGAATAACGAAGGTAAAGAACATCGTTGGGTTGAACTTTATTTCCACTTTTATTCTGAAAAAGTTCATATTTAATACCAGTACTTGTTTTTCCACTTTTCCCTTTTCCACAAGAGTTTAGAGTAACAGCGGCGATCAAAAGGATGAATAAAATTCTCATTAATTTAAGTTAAAAAGTTAATATTTAAAATAGGAATTCAAAAGTAATGTAAAATTAGCGTATTTAATAATCCATCTCAATTTTGAGATAATTGTTCTGCATACAGAGGAAGAAGCTCTTTAAACTTTCTCACAGTAGGTTTAAGCCCAATGAATGAAGCTGCGCCTGAAGCATTTTTATGTCCACCTCCTTTAAAATGTTTTGTTGCAATTTCCTGGACTGAAAAATCACCCTTGGAACGCATTGAAAGCTTAACTATCGTAGGTTGTTCTGTTATGAGCACCGCTACTTTTATGTTTTGAATACGCATTAACATATTAACAATCCCTTCTGTATCACCTCTTTGTATATCAAATTCTGCATAATCCTCTTTAGTAATAGTTACCAAAGCCGTAGCATATTCTTCCAAAATCTCTAAACGCTTGTTTAAACAATGTCCAATAATTTTTAATTGTTTTATTTCCAAATTATTATGTAATCTATTTTGAATACTAACATCGTCAACGCCCCGATCCAACAGAGTGGCTGTAATTCTAAAAACCTTAGAAGAAGTATTGTATAGGAAAGAGCCGGTATCCGATACTATGCCAACATAAAGAGCATCTGCCGTGGCAGGCACAAGATATTTTGAATGGTCTAATAAATGAATAAAATCAAAAATAAGTTCAGAAGTAGAACTCGCCGATGTATCAGATAAAATAAAATCAGCAAAACTTTCAGGAAATAAATGATGATCAATAACCACTTTAGGCGCTGTCTGCTTCATCATTAAATCTCCACATTTATCTATTCTGTCGAGTGAGTTGAAATCCAGACAAAAGAAAATATCTGCTTTTTCAATAGCTAGTTTAGCATGTTCCGGCATCAGATCGTAAATCACGATATCTTCAACACCAACCATCCAATTGAGGTAATTTGGGTATTCTGAAGGTAGAATAATTTTTACCGAATGGTGTTGAGCCGAAAGAAAATGTGCCAATCCCAAACTTGATCCTAATGCGTCACCATCAGGATTCCTGTGAGAAAAAATCACAATATCTTTCGGTGTAGAAAGCAAATTTTTAAGTTGGTTAAGATTTTCCATATTGATGATAAAACAAAAGCGTAAATTCGTCGCAATTTAAACACATTTATCTACAATTTAAAAAAAATAGTAATGACAACTGGAAATCGCACCTTTACAATGGTGAAACCCGATGCAGTAGCAGCTGGAAACACTGGAAACATTTTAGCTATGATCGAGCAAGCTGGTTATAAAATTGTTGCCTTGAAATTGACTCAATTATCAGAAGCTAAAGCGGGAGAATTTTATGCTGTACATAAAGAAAGACCTTTTTATGGTGAATTGGTGTCTTTCATGTCCTCTGGACCTATTGTAGCCGCAATACTTGAAAAAGATAACGCTGTGCTTGATTTTAGAACACTGATAGGTGCTACCGATCCTTCTAAAGCGGAAGAAGGTACCATCAGAAAAAAATATGCTAAGAGTTTAGGTGAAAATGCTGTTCATGGTTCTGATTCTGATGAAAATGCTGCCATTGAATCAGCATTTCATTTCGCTGTTACCGATATGATCTAATCATTTTATGGCAACTAAAGTTACGCCATCCCCTCCTAATTTAGGGTCGGGATGGCTAATTTCCATTTCCACTCTATACTCTTTTAACTTCTTCCTGACCGCTTTTCGTAGAATGCCATCCCCCTTACCATGAATTATTTCTATTTGGGATGAACTGTTCATTAGCGCCGAATCTATGTATGATTCAACCACTTGCAGCGCCTCCTGCATTCTCATACCCCTGATGTCCAATTTGTTTTCAAAAGTAGCTATCTTTTGAATTGTATCAAAATGAAGAGACTTTAATTTTTTATCTAATGGTTCCGGGCCTTTTTCCAAATCCCTTACATCAATAATAAGGGTTAAATCACCCATCAGTACATTCGCCTTTTCTTTATTAATGCCTGTTAAAAGACCTACCGCTCCACCACTTCTTAGCCTTACATAATCACCAATTTTCAAGATATTCGACGCTCCTTCCGCGTTAGAACCGTAATATAGCTCTTCTTTCAAATCCTCTACTTCCAATACTTTTTTGGCTCTCTCCTCTCTCAACTTAATAGCTAGTTCTCTGGCTTTTTCAATATTTTTTTCTTCCTTAATCTCCTTAATTAAACGTTCAACCTCTTTATTAACTAAACCTGTATCCTGTAATTCCTGCTGCTTTTGTTCAAGTTTAAATCTTTTCCTACGAAATTCGTAATCCTTTTGCATCGATTCATATCCCCGAACCAATTTATCAAGTAAATCTTGCTTTTCTTTAAGAGCCACTAAAGATTCCTTAACTGTTTGTTTTTCTTTTTGTAAATCGACCAATAATTCATCTACTTCCTTCTCACTTTTCCTGGTTCTCGATTGTGCATAAGTAATTACATTATCAGGCAAACCACTTTTCAACGCTATTTCAAAGGCATAAGAGGAACCAGGCTTACCTTCAATAAAATGATAGGTAGGCGTAAGATTATCCATATCATAAGCCATACAACCATTTATAATACCCTCCGTATTATAGGCAAATATTTTTAGATTTGAATAGTGAGTGGTAATAACTCCAACCACTTCTTTCGTATTTAATTCTCTCAAAATACTTTCAGCAATGGCTCCTCCAAATTGGGGATCAGTACCAGAGCCGAATTCGTCTATGAGCAATAATGACCTTTTTCCCGATTTACGAATGAAGGAATTCATATTAATTAAACGAGAACTGTAAGTACTTAAATCATCTTCAATAGATTGCTGGTCTCCAATATCCGCAAAAAATTCATTGAAAATACCAAACTCACTTAATGGATCTGCGGGAACAGGAAGTCCGGACTGAACCATGAGTTGTAATAATCCCAAGGATTTCATGGTAATAGATTTACCTCCAGCATTGGGTCCACTTAAAACTAAAATCCTGTTTTTTTCTCCCAAAGTCAAAGAAAAGGGAACCGTTGGTTTACCTAGTACTACATTTTTTAAAAATAATAACGGATGCCTACCTTTATAAATTTTTATCATCGGCAAATCCTTTACAATAGGCTTGGTTGCCTTTAACTTCAGAGAAACTCTGGATTTTGCCTGAATCAGATCAAATTGAATAAGTACATCTTGAAATACTTTAAAACCTGGAGCATAAGGTCTTAAAAAAGCACTTAAGGTTTTTAAAATTCTATAGATTTCCTTTCTTTCCTCCTGTTCCAAATCAAAAACATCATTATTAATATCTATAACACCTTCGGGTTCAATAAAAGTAGTTCTACCAGTCGCTGATTCGTCGTGAATAATACCTCTGATTTTTCTTTTGTGTTCCGAAGGCACACTCAGTACTCTCCTACCGTTTCTGTATCCCTCTAAATTATCTGTTAGCCATCCTTTTCCTCTGTAATCTTGGATAATCTGCCTAAAAACTTTATCCAGTTCTTTCATTTTAAACTGCATAGACCTTCTAATTCTACCCAGTTCCGGTGAGGCATCGGGCCTGATATTACCATCAGAATCCAAAACTTTGTCAATTTCTTTCGCAATGGCGAAATCGAAATGTAAAGATTTTATTATGTTGTATAAATTTGGGTAGATAAGCGTTCTTTCAGCAGTAAAATATCTGTAAACCATAGATACAGAATAAAGCTGCTTACTAATTCTTTTGAAGCCCTCTTCAGGAAGAACGTAATCCTCTATAGCTAACATTTTTAAATCATCTCTTATATCCTCATAATTAGATAAGTTTATGGTATCTGCATGCTGAATACCCCTCATGAACTCTGATACCTCATTTAATCTGTTTTCAATAAAGGTTAAATTTAGCTCCGGAGCAATTAGGTGAGCTTGTTCAATGCCTAGATTGCCTAAACAATTATTGGCAATTAATTCAATAATTTTATCAAATTCAAGTCTAACTAAAAAGTCACTTGGTTCGTAAGTCATAAAAATTGTCTTTAACTTTCCGTGAGGAACAAATAACAGGGTATATAAGTTTGTTATATTGTGGTCATTTTTTAAAAAGATCAACTTTAAAAAAATTAAAATATGGGAGGGAGTATTTTCGGCAAGCTATTTACCATAACCACCTTTGGAGAATCACATGGTAAAGGAATTGGGGTTATTATCGATGGCTGTCCTGCAGGGATTGATATAAACGTCGATTTTATTCAATCTGAATTACGCAGGCGAAGACCCGGACAGTCAGCTATAGTTACTCAAAGGAAAGAAAATGACGAGGTACAAATCCTATCTGGTGTCTTTGAAGGTTTCGCTACAGGAAGTCCTATTGCCATGATCATTCCAAATGATGATCAGAAATCAGGTGATTACAGTCATATAAAAGACTCATACAGGCCTTCACATGCTGATTACACCTTTGAAGTTAAATATGGACACAGAGATTATAGAGGCGGCGGTCGTTCTTCTGCACGTGAAACGGCAGCAAGGGTTGCCGCTGGTGCCGTTGCTAAATTGTTTTTAAATCATTTTGGCATAACAATTAATGCCTGGGTAAGCCAGGTTGGTGCTATAGGCATGCCTTATCCACCCAATAATATTGATTATGGACTTATTGAATCAAACGATGTAAGATGTCCCGATCCAAAATTAGCTGATGAAATGATTCAGTTAATTAAACAAACAAGAAAAGACGGCGACACCATTGGTGGTTCCGTGACATGTAATATCACAGGGGTTCCCGTTGGACTCGGTGAGCCTGTATTTGATAAACTTCACGCTGAATTGGGAAAAGCTATTTTGTCAATTAATGCTTGTAAAGGATTTGAATATGGTTCCGGTTTCGAAGGAATCACTATGAAAGGATCAGAGCACAACGATTCATTTTTTGCAAATGATGACGGTAATATTGCTACAAAAACCAATTATTCAGGAGGAATACAAGGTGGTATTTCTAATGGCATGGATATTTACTTTCGGGCTGCTTTCAAACCCGTTGCCACCATTATTCCAGCACAAGATTCTGTCGATAAATTTGGTCAATCGACCATAATTACAGGAAAAGGTAGGCACGATCCATGTGTCGTGCCACGAGCAGTTCCTATCGTTGAAAGTATGGCAGCGCTGGTTTTAGCCGATTTTATGCTAAGAAATAAAGTCGTAAAATTATAACTACAAGTTATACAAATGATTAGAGTCGGACTTTTAAGTGACACACATGGTTTTTGGGACGAAAAAATAAAAAAACATTTTGTTGATTGTGACGAAATATGGCATGCAGGTGATTTGGGCAAGCTACCCGAGGATATGACCTTTTATGAAAATAAGAATTTTACCAGTGTGTATGGAAATATTGATGGGGGAATATATCGTGTTAATTATCCGGAATACCAAATTCTACAAAAAGAAGACCTAAAAATTGTCATTCTTCACATAGGCGGCTATCCAGGAAAATATACATCGTTGGCTAAAAAGTTAATAGCTGAAAATAAACCTGACCTTTTTATTTGTGGACACTCTCATATTCTAAAAGTAATGAAATGTCCAACCTTGGGTCATTTACATGTGAATCCTGGAGCCGCAGGCCGCGAAGGTTTTCATCAGGTACGTACCTTAGTCAGGTTTTCCATAGTAGGAAAAACCATTAAAGACATGGATGTCATACATCTTAGTAATTAATTCTTTTTTATAAATAACAAATCACCTAATTTAATTCTAATAGTAATAGGAGTCACTTGATCTTTTGGAGAGGGAATAAACAAAGTTCTAAGTCCTATTTCCTTCTGTTCCTTTACTTTATATTTTGGATGCATAGGAAAATCAAGTTGTCCATTTTTAACTTGTATATCCATGCCCATTTGAAAAGGATTATCGCCCAGTATGAATACTTCTGAATTATTTGCATTCAGTTGAAGAGACTTCAACTTGTCATCCAATAATAACTTGATCAGTCCATATTCTGCATTAATATCAACATTTCCATATAATTTTTGAAAAAACATATCTGTTCGTCTTGCATTCAAGGATAGGTTTCCCCATAATTCCGTTCCAAGTAAATCACCAAATACAGATTCGATAATCATGTTTCCGTGAATATTTTCTAAACCAATTTTGCTAAATCTACTATTAATTTTAATCTGACTAGATAAATTTTTAAGCGAAGCGATACCGTAATTATTCTTAAGATAAACAGGACATTCAACAGGAACTTTAATAAGATACACTACTTTTAAAATAGAAGTAGGTTGTTCCCCTTCATCCATTAGATAATTCCTGACATATAAATTATTTTTGACCCTTTGGATCATATATTTCATCTTTTCCAAATCCTTTGTGGCTATTTCTCTATCTAAATTTTTTGCTGTAATTTCCATTTGTATCTGAACGGTAGGTTTATCCCAGGTTTCGATACTCACCTCTGCCTTTTCACCATCAATATTAAGGCTATAAGCCTCTTGATAAGGGAAAGATTTATCTATTCTTTTAGAAACTATTTTTACGTTGCTTTGGGCATTTAACCAAAAACCAAATATAGTCAAGAGACTCATTACCACTAAAAATCTAATTTCCCACTTCATCATACATCTATATTAAATTCGTTGTGCCATATTTCGAATAATCCTTGTTTTTTCCAATTCAATTCTACGCATTTGCTGCATAATATTATCGGAATTACCCATCCTTCTAATAATGTTTTCTAATTCTGCTTTAGCAGAGACCAAATCAGTAAAATCATTTACTAAAGAACATGAATTATCACCTGGATAAATTTTACATTTTTTTATATATTCCTCTAATACCTCATTTATTGATTCCTGATCTTCCTCTAAATAAGAAATGGTTTTGACCTGTGAATAACCTATTTGTTGGGTATTCAATGGTTTGTTGTTAAACCAACTACCTAATCCAAAACCTACCCCTAAAAGAATTATCGCCGCAGCTGCTTGTAAAAACCATTTTCTTTTAATGATCCTCATTCTATTTGAAGAAATTCCTATTTCAATAACACCCCAAATATGCGGAGGAGCCTTAAGTTCCGGAAGTTGTTCAAGAAGAGGTTTTATATTATGCTGGTAATCTAAATCAAATTCAATCTTACTCCATAAATCTACAGGAGGTAAATATTTTTGATTATCCAGTTTAAATTGATTAAAATCTTCCATAGTTATTCCAATTTAGGAGAAATTAACTCCCTTAATCTTTTTTTAGCGTAAAACAATTGCGATTTTGACGTTCCAACGGAAACACCTAACAAATCTGCTACATCCTGATGAGTATAACCTTCGACTTCAATTAATAGAAAAACGGTTCTATAACCAGAAGGGAGTAATAGGATAGCATTTTCGAGATAATCAATATCATGTGAAAAATGCATATTAGTAGGTGATTCATCTGCTATGCTGATATCAAAAGATAACTCCTTTTTTTCCTTTTTTAAAATAGCCAAAGCTGAACGGACCACAATCGTTTTTATCCAGGCGCCTAAAGTAGATTCACCCCTAAAAGTATAAATATAATGAAATACACGAACGAATGCCTCCTGAAGAACATCGGCTGCTAATTCCTTGTCCTTTGTTATTCTATACGAAATAGTAAACATAGCATTTGCATATCTATTATAAAGTAACTGTTGCGCCAGTCTGTCGTTTGCCTTACAAGCGGCAATAAGTTTCTGCTCTTCCATGAAAACAATACATCAGAGGTGCTACATTTTAAAGAAACAAAAAAACCTTTCGAGGTTGTACGTCGAAAGGTTTTTTATTCTTAAAAACAATATTTTTTTTTAGAAACGAAAACCTACGCTTGCCACTAATTTAGGTGGACGGGTAGATATATTAAAATCTTTTATAAAATTAACCGTACCATCAGCGGTAGAGAAATTTCCATCATAACGAACATCCACCATTAATTTACCAATATCCAAGCCAACGCCTGCCGTATATCCAAGGGTTAGTCCAGAAAAATTGACGTCGTAATTATTAATTTTAAAAAGATCTCCCGTATTATTTAAAAACAAGTGACCAGCAGGTCCCGCATTGACCCTCAAAGGCCCTAATTTAAACCCAGCCAAAACAGGTATTTCAAGATATTGAAATTTTTGTTTTCCAACATTGACGACTGATTTTCCCACTTCTTTCCAGGAAACATCAAATGAATTGGAGTTAAAAACCAATTCCGGCTGTAAAAACAATGGACCTAATTTAACTCTGACCAGACCAGCAAAATGGTAGCCAAAATTAGAATTATTTAAAGCTAGGGAAAAAGATTGTTTGTCGGCAATGGCTAATTTCAAGTCGTCAATATCCATAGAGTTATTCAGTCCCAACCTAAATCCACCGCTAATAAATTGAGCATTCAGCATAGTAAAGGGAGTTAGAACAGCGAAACATAGAAATAAAAAAAGGTACTTTTTCATAAAATTAATTTTTTAACGTAAACAATCCAATCCAAATAAATATGCAACCATAACGAAGGTATAAGAAAAAATGTTACTTTTGGTGTAAAGTAAAAATGGAAAGAATGAAAAATATAATAGCAGAATTCAAAGGTAGTTTTCCAGATTTACAACTATGCCCGGAAACAAATCAGCCTGAATTTGCCTTCATAGGTAGATCTAACGTAGGGAAATCTTCGTTAATTAATATGATTTGTGGTAAAGATGAATTGGCTTTAACCTCAGGTAAACCAGGGAAAACCCGAATGCTAAATTATTTTCACATTAACAATAAATGGTTCCTTGTAGATCTACCTGGCTATGGTTATGCAATTACCTCCAAAGCAATGAGGAAGGAATGGGAAAAAATGATCAGAACTTATTTAAGTAAGCGAGATAATCTTTATTGCACATTTGTGCTGATAGACAGCAGGATTCCGCCGCAGAAACTGGATATAGATTTACTAAATTGGCTGGGTGAAGCAAGAATACCGTTTGTAATTGTTTATACTAAAACAGATAAACTAATTACGGAGGAATACGAAAAAAATACCCAGGCTTTTAAAGATGCCCTGTCCGAAACCTGGAATGAATTGCCTTTACAGTTTCCCAGTTCCGCAAAAACATCATCGGGAAAAGAAAACATCATAAACTATATAGAACAGCTTGTAAAACAATATGAACAAGCCTATTAATTATGCAAAACAAAACACTTCCAGGTACTTATCCCCCTATTTTACCGGACATAAACGATTGGCCGATATTTAAACTGAGTGAAGATAGGAAAAAATTCACTGAAGAATTAGAGTTTTTTACGCTTGATAAAATAGAAAATTTTCACAAAGAAAATATGACTGACTTATTAGCGGAAACCATCTATTTAGAAAAAATAAGAATTAAGGAGGAACCTTGGAAAGTGGATCCGCCGAATGAAAGACAATTCTGGTCGAGAATCAAAAAAAGATTAGTAAAATATTCAGTCGATAAAGACGAAACCATAAGTACGCAGAATAATACCTACCTTTTAAAACAAATTATTCACAGGTACGCGCTTGAAATTGTAGGAACTTTTAGGATAAATACTTTTCTTTTCGCAAGAAAATTTCTAACCTGGTTTTTTAATCAATTACTACAGGCTAGTTTTTGGAAAATTAGATTGAAGGGCGGAAAAAAAAGACTGGTTCAAAAACTGATAGTTAAGGGTGATATCGACCATGTTAGAAGTTTAGCCCAACAAGGAACTTTAATTATAGTACCCACTCATTTTTCTAATTTAGATTCGATTCTGATAGGATATGTCCTTGATGCAGTTACAGGTTTACCCGCATTCTCTTATGGTGCAGGTTTAAATCTGTATAATACCGGTTATACAGCCTATTTCTTGAATCGACTGGGAGCCTATAGAGTAGATAGAAGGAAGAAAAATAAAATATATTTGGAAACCTTAAAATCTATGTCGAGTCTATCCATTCAAAGAGGAACCAATAGTATTTTCTTCCCTGGAGGCACTCGCTCAAGATCTGGTGCTATAGAAAATAAGTTAAAAATGGGTTTACTCGGAACGGTGGTTGAAGCACAAAGAGCTATGATTCAGAGAAATGAAAATACCAAAATTTATATAGTTCCTCTTATTTTAAGTTATCATTTCGTACTGGATGGACAATCTTTAATTGAACAATACTTAAAACAACAAGGTAAATCAAGATATTTTAAAGAGGGAAAAGACTATTCCGGTCTTTCAGGAATTATTCGCTTTATTTGGAAAATTCTATCGGAAGGTAACGAAATTACCCTTTCTTTTGGAAAAGCACTGGATGTTATTGGAAATCCAGTGGACCAGGAAGGAAATAGTAAAGATAAGTATGGTAACACCATAAATATGGCAGATTATTTTATTTCTGAAGGTAAGGTTAATACCGATATACAACGAGAAACTGAATACACTGGTTTATTAGCTGATAATATTATTAAGCGGTTTCATTCTGACAATATTGTATTAAGTAGTCACCTTCTAGCTTTTGCTGCTTTTGAAATGCTTTGTAATGAAAATCCAAAATTAGATTTATTTGGTGTTTTAAGATTACCAACCGATGACTATATTTTTGATTATAACGTACTATCAGCAACGGTAAAACAGTTACAAAAAACATTGGTTATTTATGCTGAGAAGGGAAAGCTCATCTTATCTCCTGAAATTAAATCATCAATAGATGAATTAATAGCAGATGGAATCAAACATTTAGGAACTTTTCACATCAAGAAACCATTAAAAAAGAATAAATCAGGAGAAGTCATTAGTGAAAATTTTTATCTCCTTTATTTTTATCATAACAGATTAACTGGGTATGGTTTAGAAAAGTGGATTAAACCAGGACGAATAAATATATGAATTTTATAATATATGATTTGGAGGCTACTTGCTGGAACCAGGATGCATTTAAACTGCGACCTCAGGAAATTATAGAAATTGGTGCGCTCAGTTTAAATAATTTTGGGGAAATACAAGACACTTTTTCCTCATTAATTAAACCAACTTTGTACCCTGACTTATCCATTTTCTGCCAAGAGCTTACCAATATAACTACCCAGGAAACTAATAAATCACCCTTATTTCCAGTGGTTATAGAGCGATTTTTAGATTGGGTAAACATTGAGGAAGATTACATGCTTTGTTCATGGGGACATTTTGATAAAAAAATGTTCATACAAGATTGCAAACTTCACCATATTGCATCTGAGTGGACAGATAACCATATAAATTTAAAACGACAATATTTAGATTTTAAGAAACTCAAGAGATCAGTAGGATTGCCCCATGCATTAGAAATAGATGGATATGAGTTTGAAGGCAATCAGCACCGGGCATTACCCGATGCTGAAAATTTAGCCGTTTTATTTGTTCACCACCTCGATAAATGGCAATACTAAACCATTTACAGTTTATAGAGGAATATTTCCGTGTTTTCTATTTGGAGTCGACACTTTTTTATTCTTAAGCATGCTAAATGCTTTTATCAGTTTAATTCTGGTTTTATCAGGTTGAATAACTTCATCAATAAAACCTCTTTGTGCGGCCTGAAATGGATGAGCAAATGCAATTTTATACTCTTGTTCTTTTTGGATAGTCACTGCTTCAGGATTTTCTGCTGAGGCAATTTCTTTTTTAAAAATAATTTCTGCGGCACCTTTTGCGCCCATAACGGCAATTTCAGCAGTAGGCCAGGCAAAATTCATATCGGCGCCAATATGTTTTGAATTCATAACATCATAAGCACCACCATACGCTTTTCTGGTTATTACGGTAATTCTGGGAACTGTAGCCTCGCTGAAGGCGTAAAGTAATTTTGCGCCATGTATGATTATTCCATTCCATTCCTGATCAGTACCTGGTAAAAAGCCAGGTACATCCACTAAAACCAGTAAAGGAATTTGAAAAGCATCGCAAGTTCTAACAAATCTGGCAGCTTTTCTTGATGCATCAGTATTAAGCACACCGGCTAAAACCATTGGTTGGTTTCCTACAATACCAACAGACATGCCGGCGATACGTGCAAAACCGACAATAATATTTTCAGCAAACAACTCTTGAACTTCAAAAAATGAATTTTCATCCACAATTCCGTTGACAACATCTTTCATGTTGTAGGGGTGATTAGCATTTTCTGGAATTATGGTATTTAATGCTGAGGCAACTTCAGTGCCGAGTGTAAAAGGTAAATCAACTGGTTTTTCCCAACAATTTTGAGGTAAATAAGATAATAATCCTTTTATCTTCTTCAGACAATCGACATCATTTTCTGCTGTAAAATGAGTTACACCCGATTTGGAAGCATGAATTAATGCTCCTCCTAATTCCTCTGACGTGACGGTTTCATTGGTAACGGTTTTGACCACATTAGGCCCCGTAACAAACATGTAGGAGCTCTCCTCCACCATAATAGTAAAATCAGTCATAGCCGGTGAATACACCGCCCCTCCGGCACAAGGTCCCAAGATGGCAGAAATTTGAGGAATAACACCGCTGGCACAAACATTTTTGTAAAATATATCAGCATATCCTCCTAAAGAAACTACCCCTTCCTGAATTCTTGCACCGCCTGAATCATTCAAACCGATCATAGGTGCACCATTATTCAAGGCCAGTTCCATTATTTTTACTATTTTTTCTGCATGAGTCTCTGACAACGAACCGCCAAAAACAGTAAAATCCTGAGCATACACATAAACTAAGCGGCCATGAATAGTGCCATAACCTGTTATGACACCGTCACCATAGTAAATTTGATCCTGCATACCAAAATCGGCACATCTATGGGTGACTAATTGACCAATTTCCTCAAAACTACCACTATCAAGCAGAAAATGAATTCTTTCTCTTGCGGTTAATTTACCTTTTTTATGTTGATCATCTATCCTATTTTGCCCCCCACCTAAATGAGCTATTTGAATGCGTTCTTCTAAAGATTTACTTCCGTTCATTATTGATTAATTAGCTTCATTAAAAGTATGTCATAAAAATAAGGTTTATACTACCTAAAAACAGGGTAGTTTATATTATTTTTGAAATTATTTTAAAAAAACCCAAAACAATGTCAAGTAATCTATTATCACAGCGAGTTTTAAGAATGGCCGAATCTGAAACACTTAAAATGTCGCAGATGGCAAGAGAACTTAAAGCTAAAGGACACGAAGTTATAAATTTAAGCATTGGTGAGCCTGATTTTGATACACCAGACGCCATTAAACAAGTGGCTAAAGATGCCCTCGACGCAGGTTTTACAAAATATACCCCCGTTCCTGGTATTCCTGAATTAAGAGAAGCCATTAGTAAGAAATTTAAAGAGGAGAATAATTTAGACTATAAGCCTAGTCAGATTGTTGTTTCTAACGGTGCAAAACAAACACTGGCGAATATTTTTCTTTCTATCCTAGACCAGGATGACGAGGTAATTGTTCTTGCACCTTATTGGGTTTCTTATTCAGAAATTATTAAACTGGCAGAGGGTAAAACCGTTTTACTAAAAGCGGGTATTGAAAGTGATTTCAAGGTTAGCGCAGATGATATCGAAAAAGCCATAACTCCAAAAACAAAAGCTTTATTATTTTCATCTCCTTGTAATCCAACTGGTTCCGTTTATCTTGAATCTGAATTAAAAGCTATTGCACAGGTCATTGGTAAGCATCCCGGAATTATTATTGTCGCAGATGAGATCTATGAGTACATTAATTTTACTGGAAAACACATCAGTATTGGTTCTTTCCCAGAGGTAAAAGATCAGACAGTGACGGTAAATGGCTTTTCAAAGGGATATGCTATGACAGGTTGGAGATTAGGTTATATGGGAGGACCTCAATGGTTATCAGATGCCTGCAATAAAGTTCAGGGACAAATCACCTCAGGTGCCAATTCATTCAGCCAAAAAGCAGCCACCTTTGCCCTTCAAACAAAATTGCCTGAAACTGAATTAATGAAAACAGCTTTTTTAAAAAGAAGAGATATGGTTCTTCAATTACTTCAGGAAATTCCAGGCGTTAAGGTGAATCTACCCCTTGGTGCCTTTTATATTTTTCCTGATATTAGTGCCTATTTTGGAAAAAAATCAGATACTATGGAAATCAACAATGCGAATGATTTCTGTGATTATATTTTACAGGAAGCCTTCGTTGCCGTGGTTTCAGGTGCAGCATTTGGTGCCAATGAATGCTTTAGAATTTCTTACGCAGCTTCTGAAGCTGAATTAACAGAAGCTGTTGCCAGAATGTCCCGCGTTTTAGCCCAATTAAAATAATACATGAAAATATCCCATTTAGTTCCTCCCATTGCACCTGCAAAACCTTCCGTTTTAGTTGCTCACGGAGATGAAAGAATTGATTCTTACTTTTGGTTAAATGATCGAACGGATAAAGAGGTCATTGATTATCTGGAGGCAGAAAATGACTATACAAAGCAGGTCCTGGCCCCTTACGATTCATTGCAAAATGAAATTTATGAGGAAATAATAGCCAGAATTCAACAGAATGATTCCTCCGTTCCATTCTATTTGAATGATTATTTCTACCAGATTCGCTTTTCAGAAAATCTACAATATCCATTTTTATACAGAAGTAAATGGGAAGATTTTAGTGCAGAAACATTGTTATTAGACCAGAATAAACTGGCAGAAGGGCATGCCTATTATCAACTTTCCTCTTTTAATCCAAGTAATTGCAATCAATATTTGGTTTATTCTGAAGACACAGTGAGCCGACGTCTTTATGATCTTAAATTATTAGATATTGAGTTAGGTGTTTTACAGCCTGAAATAATAAAAAATACAAATGGAGAATGTATCTGGTCAACAGATAATCTCTATTTCTTTTATGTTAAAAAAGATATTGACACGCTGAGAGATTATTGCGTTTGCCGTCATAAACTGGGTACTTCCGACAGTGAAGATGTAGAAATTTACAACGAATCAGATGACACCTTTTATGTAAGCATTTCAAAATCGCGTTCAAATAAATTTTTAATCATACATTCTTCCCAAACCATATCAAATGAAGATTTGTATTTGTCTTTAAATACACCGCTTGAATCACCTCGGGTTTTTTCAGAAAGACAAACGAACATTGAATATCAGATAGATCATTTTAATGACACTTTTTTTATTCTGACAAATTATAAGGCGGAAAATTTTTGCCTTATGTCCTGTGGAGAAGGAAATACAACAATGGATAGATGGAAAATGGTCATTCCAACTGATTCTTCTATTTTATTGGAACAATTCCTTCATTTTGATGATTGCCTGGTGGTAGCTCAGCGGAAAAATGGATTAACACAAATCAGAATTATATCCAATTTGGAGGGTGAATCGCATCTGCTGGAATTCCCTGAAAATGCCTACATGGCTTCCATAGGAATGAATCCTAGCCATGGTTTACCCTTTGTCAGGATACAATACCAATCGATGAGTACTCCTTCAACAGTTTATGACTACGATTGGAAAGGAAAAAATTTAAAATTCAGAAAGCAACAAACAGTAGTTGGAGATTTCAAATCTGAAAACTATCATTCAGAAAGGATATTTGTTCCAGGAAAAGACGGAACACAAATTCCAATGTCTTTGGTGTATAGAAAAGATATAGGCGCACCAAATAACCATCCACTTTTACTATACGCTTATGGCTCTTATGGCATTAGCTTAGATCCCTATTTTAGTTCATCCAGACTCAGCTTATTGGACAGAGGATTTGTGTATGTTATTGCCCATATCAGAGGAGGTGAGGAACTTGGTCGGCATTGGTACAATAATGGTAAATTACTTAATAAAAAGAATACTTTTTTAGATTTTATCTCTTGTGCTGAGTGGTTAATTTCAAATAATTACACTTCACCAGAAAAATGTTTCGCGATGGGAGGTAGCGCCGGTGGCTTATTAATGGGTGCCATTTTAAATATGGCTCCTCACCTTTGGAAGGGAGTTATCGCAGCAGTACCCTTTGTCGATGTAGTAACTACTATGCTGGACGATACTATCCCGCTGACTACCTTTGAATATGATGAGTGGGGAAATCCCAATGATCCGGTTTATTATCACTACATGAAATCCTATTCCCCAATTGATAATGTAAGAAAAATGGATTATCCAGCTATACTCGTTACTACCGGATTGCATGATTCACAGGTACAATATTGGGAACCAGCCAAATGGGTGGCTAAACTTAGAGCTCATAAAACAGACCAAAATGTACTCCTCTTAAGAACAAATATGGAAACAGGTCATTCTGGTGCAACAGGAAGATTTGCCCAACATAAGGAAACGGCTATGGAATACACTTTTTTAATTTCACAATTAGAAAATATATCATTTTAATTATTTATCTTCCATCATATTTAACAAATATGCTCCCCTAAATATGGTTAAGACCTGTGCTAAAACAAACACTGAAAGCCCTAGAGGTCTTAATCATAATTCATCCAACATAATACAACGTGTCGGAGATGAACAGGATAACCTGGCTATTAGAGGGGGAGAATTTTTAGACAGAGACGGGGTTGTAGGTGCAACCATTGAATCCACTGGAATGATTGGAACCTCAATGGATGTGATGGCAAAAAGCGGTAATTTTAGTGCAGAACAGACAGCGATACTGGAAAACAATGTAAATGATGGGGCTTATTGGGGAAATGTTACCGATGTAATTGAGGTTTATTCCGCCGCTGCAGCTGCATTTAAAAATAGAGAACCTGCCGATTTAGCTCAATTAACACTAAGTGTAGGAAGATTCGCCACGGGTGTTGTTGACACACTAAATACCGTTAACGCCGATAGTATTATAAATGAATCTTTAAATGAGGTAGTAGGTGGTTTATTACCTGGTGTAAAATCAGGATTAGGAGCTTTTAAAAATGCCATTGATGGATATCAGGTTTACCAGAAATTAAGTGCAACCAGCGAATTGTTAGAACAAAATGACACACTAAATAAGAAAGATGAAGAATTAATAAATCATTACAAATCAGCAATAAAATGGAAACTTGGTGAAATTTCCTTTGACTTTGTTCTAAATGTGGCTGAAACTGCCGCAATGGTCAATCCAATAGTACAGGCAAGTATAATGGCTCTTCATGGAACTGTAAATGTTATTAAAAATGGAGTAAAATCATATATAAAATATTTAGAGAAAAAAGAAAAAAGAAGCGTAGATAGAATTGGAGATATTGACGTTGAAATATTAAAAAGTGAAAAAATAGAGGAAAAATCAGAAAGATTTGGATTTAAGGAAGCGCTTCTGACCTATTCCAGATTAAAAAAACTTGAAGAAGAACCAGCATTAAATGAAATAAAAATTAATACAGAACGTAAAAATCTTAACTACCTGCTTGGAATTATCAATGCCCGAAAATTGGATAATGATATTGTAAGCATAAATAATTTAGAAACTTTTCTTTCCATGGAAAAATCAACTATAAAAAGTATCCACGATCAAGTTATTGAAGAAAAAAATCTAAAACAACGGTTTTTTCTTTTGTTTCATAATCCTCAAAAAGAAGATATAATAAATAATTTAATTAGTCAGGGAACTTTTCCTTTCAATGACATTGATCTAGCAGACATAAGTTCACTTAACCCATTAGCGTCTGATTATTTTTTTAATAAAACACAGATTGCCATTAAAACAGCTAGTAATAGAAAACATATTTCAACAAAGGATCGATTAGACAGATTAGAAAAATTATTATTATCAAAGACTAATGATCAAAAATTAAAACACTTTATAATAAATAAATACATTGGAAAAGGCGTATTTATAGAAAATCCGCCTCCCGGGGATCCGGAACTCATCCGATTTACAAAAAGCGTTGGCAAGTTTAAAAGCGAAATTGATATTTCCTGATAATGATAGACCAAATAAAAAATCACCTCCAATCAGAACTTATATCAGAAGGCGCTTTTGATATTAATGGCAAGATTATTTCTGAAGAACACATTATAGAATGTAAAAAAGAATTAAACGATGTTACCTTCCAAATTTATATATTCTATCAGATGTTAAATGATTTAATTATCATTCAAATATTTACCACCTATTTAATACCTTTAAAAGATCCAGAAAAATCACAATATCAATTATTGGAAAACTTATCCTCAAGGTGCATTATTGGATTTTTATATTTAACAGAGGAAGCCAGCAGGTATTATATTAATTATAAATCCCAATTTGTCTCCAAAACAGATTCTTTCACAAAGAATGATTCTTTTAAAACACACTTAAGAGTGTCCTTTGACATGATCGATATGAATTACCGTGAAATTTTTGATAAAAAATAAATCAAACACCAAATCGGCTACAGATTGGGCATTTCTCGATAATGTGTCCCCTGGCCGGACAGTAGGAACGGCCATAAAAGATAATCTGCAAATGAAGTTTATTCCAGATCTTTTTAGGAAAAAGCAGCTTTAAGTCCCTTTCCGTTTCCTCCACATTTTTTCCAGAGGTTAAACCCCAGCGAGTAGCTAATCTGTGGATATGCGTATCAACAGGAAAAGCAGGAACACCGAAAGCCTGACTCATAACCACCGAAGCCGTTTTATGTCCAACACCTGGTAAACTTTCCAGATCTTCAAAAGTTTCTGGAACCTGTCCATGATATTTATCTATTAAAATATTGGATAAACCTGAAATAGCCTCTGATTTCTTAGGAGATAAGCCACAAGGTCTAATTATCTCCTTTATTTTAGCTACAGAAATTTTTGACATATCTAAAGGATTATCAGCCAGTTCAAAAAGAGAGGGCGTAACTTTATTTACGCGTTCATCAGTGCATTGAGCCGATAAAAGCACGGAAATTAATAATGTATATGGATCTTTATGATCCAGTGGAATAGGCGTTTCAGGATAAAGCTGGTCTAAAAAAACGGCAATTTCCTTTGCTCTCCTTGCGGGAGACCGCCATTTTTTACCTGTAAATGAAGGTTCCATAGTTACTTTCTAAACGAACTTCATTTTGATTAGCATTTTCAACGTAACCAGCAATGGAAGCGTCAATGTTAAATGATTTAGCTAATGTAACGATCTCATTTCCCATCCCTTTGTCCACATAAACTTCTAAACGTTGTCCCATATTAAAAACCGTGTACATTTCAGACCATTCTGTACTACTCTCTGATTGAATCAAATTGAAAATAGGCGGAATAGGTAATAAATTATTTTTTACAATTCTCTTCTTATTAAGAAATTTTAAAACCTTCGTTTGTCCCCCACCTGTACAATGGATTAAACCTTGAAGTTGAGGTCTGAAAGTATTAAAAAGAGAACGAATAAAAGGTAAATAAGTCCTAGTAGGAGAAAGAAGTAACGAACCAATCGAATAAGATTCGCCTTCAACCGAAAGCATATCGGTCAATTTTTTAGTTCCTGCATAAACATATTTTTTGTCTATCGAAGGATCAAAAGATTCTGGATATTTAGACGCATAACTATGTTCTAAAACATCGTGTCTTGCTGAAGTCAGACCATTGCAACCTATACCAGAATTATAATTCTTTTCATAGGTTGACATGCCCGATGAGGATAAAACAACTAATTCAGCGCCCTCCTTTATATCAATATCAAAAACATCTTGCTTTCTCATTCTGGCAAAGGCAGTATATCCAATATCTGCCACCCTGACGATATCACCCACATCAGCAGTTTCACCACCAGCCAGATGAATATTAAAATCCATACTCTTTAAAAAATCTGCAAATTTTGAGGTTCCCTGAATAATAGCGGATAATACCTGCCCTGGAATAAGCCTTTTATTCCTTCCAATGGTAGATGAAAGAATAAAATGATCATAACAACCCGCACAGGCCATATCGTCTATATTCATAACAATGGCATCCTGAACGATATTATTCCAAACAGAAATATCGTTAGTTTCCTTCCAATACAAATAGGCCAAACTTGTTTTGGTTCCCGCTGTATCAGCATGCATTATATTGCAATAATCTGCATCCCCAGCGGTAACATCGGGTATAATTTTACAAAAAGCATTAGGAAATAAACCCTTATCTAAATTTTTGATAGCTTCATGAACTTCTTCTTTAGAAGAAGAAACGCCTCTTTTCTCGTAATTACCTCCTGTGTTCATAGTAAATATTAAGTCGTAAAGGTAAAAGTAATTTTTAGAAATCAAATATGGTTTAATTCATAAAAGCATTATATTTGAATTTATAATTTTTACCCCCTACTTTTCTGAAGATGAAATATTTTAAAAGATTTTATTTACCTCTGCTTTCGATTGCCGGTTTAACCATCCTGTTTATATTTTCTAATGAATTACCTTTCAGCGGATTATTAAAAAAGGAGAAACCAAATCTCTCAAAACTTGGCTCTTTACCCTTAGTTATTCCTACCATTAAATACGGTTTTGCTATTGATACCTTTTCTATAACTGAAAAGACGATTAAAAACGGTGAGGTCATCGGTAATATTTTAAATAAGAATGGAGTAGATGCTCAAATCATTCATAATATAATGAATGATAATCAACATATTTTTAAACCAAGTAATTTTCGAGTAGGTGAAAAATATACCTTATTAAAAAGTTTAGACGGTAAGGAATTGGAATATTTAGTGTACGAACCTAATGTTTATCATTATTTTATTTTTAATTTTACTGATTCTATTGGCATTAAAAAAATAGAAAGACCCGTAACAAAGAAAATAAAAACAACATCAGGCACCATTGAGAGTTCCATTTGGAATGCTATGGCTCAACAAGGATCGAGTCCTGAATTGATTGCTAAATTGGAAGATGCCTTGCAATGGTCCATAGATTTTTACCATTTGCAAAAGGGTGAAAAATTTAAAATAGTATATGAAAGCCATAATATTGAAGGTAAAGAGATAGGTGCTGGTCTTGTATTGGCTGCAAAATATGAAATGGAGAAAAACACTATTAATGCTATCTATTACAGTAAACCAGCTTTCAAAGGATATTATGATCTTGAAGGAAGACCATTGAATAAAGGATTTTTACGATCTCCCTTACGGTTTTCACGCATTAGTTCCTACTTTAATACTTCAAGATTACATCCCATTTTAAGAAGGGTCAGACCACATTTTGGTACTGATTATGCTGCACCTCATGGGACACCTATTATGTCAGTAGGAAATGGCGTAGTATTAGAAGCAAGGTATTCTGGAGGAAATGGAAATTATGTAAAAATAAGACACGATAAACTGCACAGCACCCAATATTTGCACATGTCGCGGTTTGGACCCGGAATAAGAAGTGGAGTTCAGGTTCAACAGGGTCAAACGATTGGTTATGTGGGATCTACAGGATTAGCCACAGGTCCTCATGTATGTTTTAGGTTTTGGAAAAACGGACAACAAGTCAATCATCTCAGATTATCTTTTCCTCCTCCCGAACCTCTTCCTAAAGAAGAAATACCTTCGTTTAATAAAGAAAAGGAAGGTATTATAGCACTACTTAACTAAAACATTAGTTCCAGGAAAAATTCTCAGGGATATCTGCAAGGGGTGGATAATGCTTTCTTTTATCCTTTAGCATACTTTTCCAAACAGCATGTGACGAGAACTTAAACAAATAGTTAGCGTCCATATTCGTTGGTATCCAAGAATTTTCTTTGACCTCTTCTTCTAATTGACCTTTATCCCACCCAGTGTAACCAGCAAAAAAACGTATATCATTAGGCTTAATAAGATCATTTTTTACCAGAAATTTCAACATTTTAAAGTCTCCACTCCAAAATACGCCGGGGCAAACAGGAACGCTGTCGTTCAAAATGGATCCTGCCCTATGTAAAAAATGAAGGGTATTCATTTCAACAGGACCGCCTTTAAATATATTTACTCCAAAAGGAGGGAAAGATTCCAGCGCATCATTAATAGGTGAAAGCATTGGTTTATTAAAAACAAATCCAATAGTTCCCTGATCACTATGGGAACAAATAAGCACTGCCGAACGTATAAAATTAGGATCATCCATAAAAGGACTGGCTAATAAAACTTTACCAGTTGAAATATTAAGGTCTTGTCTGATCATTTTAAATTGCCGTTGTTTCCATTTGCCTATCGACCTTTTTTATTAATCCTTGAAGTACTTTTCCATTGCCTCCAACCTCTGTGAAACTATTAACACCATCAGCAATCATATTTTGCATTGTTTGAGTCCAGCGCACTGGTGCAGTTAACTGATTATTCAAATTAATTCGAATCAAATCAGCATTAGTTTCAGGCAAACCAGTAACATTTTGATAAATTGGACAGATAGGGGAATTAAAAGTTGTATTTAAAATGGCTTTTGCTAAATGTTCAGCTGCTGAAGACATTAATGGTGAATGAAAAGCACCGCCTACAGTTAATGGAATGGCTCTTCCTCCTTCTAATTCCTTGCATTTAATCATAGCTTCGTTTATCGATTCATGAGAACCTGAAATAACTAATTGACCAGGACAATTGTAATTTGCCGGAACTACTATACCTGTATTTACATCCTTACAAACATCTTCCACCATGGAATCTGCCAAACCAATGATAGCTGCCATAGTTCCCGGATTATCTTCACATGATTTTTGCATAGCTAATGCACGTTGATAAACTAATTTTAAACCGTCCTCAAAAGATATACACCGGGCGGCAACTAAAGCTGAAAATTCTCCTAAAGAATGACCAGCCACAACATCCGGGTGAAAATGTTTACCTAATAAAGCTATTTTAATAGTAGAATGAATGAATAAAGCTGGTTGAGTAACTTTTGTTTGTACAAGTTCTTCTGCTGTACCATTAAACATAATATCAGATATTCTAAAGCCAAGAATTTCATTTGCTCTTTCAAATAATTCTTTAGCTACCTCCGACGATTCATACATGTCTTTACCCATTCCTGCGAACTGAGCTCCTTGTCCTGGAAAAACAAATGCCTTCTTTAACATAATCATTCTTTATTGTTACCAGGCAAAAATACAAATAAACCATTTATTCAAAGGAATAAACTTTATAAGAGTTTCGTCTATGACCCTATCAAATTCATCTTATTTTTTTGTACTTTAGTGAAAATCGTCCTATCATTATAAAAATTTAAACATTTTGGATAAGATTTTTCTATCGTCTAAAATAAATTGGATTATCCACCTCATTTTTTGGATAGTAATGTTTTCAGTTCTTCTTTTACTAAAGGAGACAAAGGAAGACCTAATTTTCAACCTTAGCAATGAATTTATAAATATTAGTTTCTATATTTTCATCGTTTATATTAATCTTCTATATCTAATACCCAAATATTTAAACCAAAAAAAAATCTTTACCTATCTGTTTTTATTATTCTTAACCTGTTTCTTGTTAACACCTATAAAAGCAATGGCTCTACACCTAAAACTGTATGATTTTCCTACCTATCAATATAAATTATTCGAAAAACAAACAGGATATTTCTTTGTATTTATAGTCATTTCTGGCTTTACTACCATTGGAAATATTGTTGTTGACTGGTTTGCACAAATTACGTTGAGGCAGCAACTGGAGAATAAAAACATGCAATCAGAATTACAATTTTTAAAGTCTCAGATTAATCCTCACTTCTTTTTTAACACTTTAAATAGCCTCTATTCCCTTACTTTAAAAAAATCTGATCTGGCGCCAGAAATAGTTATTAAGTTATCTGATATGATGAGATATATGTTATATGAGTGTAATGAAAAAAAAGTAAATCTCTCCAAAGAAATTCTTTATTTGCAAAATTATCTGGATTTAGAAAAATTAAGACAAGGGAATTCTATTGATATTAAGTTTGACATTGCTGGAAGTATAGAAAATGAACTCATCGCTCCCCTATTATTGATTCCATTTCTTGAAAATTCATTTAAACATAGCGTGAATACCTCTTTGGATACCATTAGATATGTTCATATTACATTAAATGTAAATAATCATCTACTAAACTTCTCCATTGCTAATAATAAGTCTTCCGCCGAATATAATACTGAAAATTTATCTCTTGTGGGTGGTATTGGTCTGGAAAATGTAAATAGGCGTTTACAACTCATTTATCCAAATAGGTTCGAATTGAATATCCTAAACCTACCACAGGAATATTGTGTAAACCTTTCCCTTAAATTAACTGATTAAAACATAAAAAAATGCTTAATATTTTAATAATTGATGATGAACCTTTAGCGCAGGATGTGTTGGAAACTTATGTTTCTCAATTTCCCGAACTAAACTTAGTAGCTAAGTGTCTTAACGCCATTGAAGCAAATGAATGGTTAAAGAGCGCTACTATCGATCTTATTTTCTTAGACATTCAAATGCCCATGATTAGCGGGCTTGATTTTTTAAAAACTTTAAAAAATCCTCCTCTGGTTATTATTACCACAGCTTATCCAAATCATGCCATTGAAGGTTTTGAGCTGAATGTATTAGACTATTTATTGAAACCCATATCCATGGAACGCTTTATTAAAGCTATAAATAAGGCATTTGAACTACATCAATTACATAAAAATCAGACGCAGGAAAAAGTTACTACCGAGAAAGAACCTGAAGATTACTTCTTTGTAAAGGCTGACAAAAAATTAATTAAGATAAACCACAATGAAATTATTTATATAGAAGGACTGAAAGATTATGTTATTATACGCATGGAAAATCAGAGAGTGATTACCTTACAAACAATGAAAAGCCTGGAAGAAAAGTTACCTGTTTTGAAATTTAAGAGAATTCACCGATCTTATATTGTTAATATAGACCGAATTAACGCTATCCTAGGAAATATGGTGGAGGTTTTTGAAAAGAATATCCCTAAGTTACTTCCCGTTGGGAAAAATTATAGGGACGAATTACTGGACATTATAAATAAAAATCGCCTGTAACATAAAGATACAGGCGATTCACTAAAAAAGAATATGTGTTATGGGATTACCTTTGCAGGATTTGTAATTTACGGGTGACTATCGCATTTTCAGTAAGAACTCTGACATAATACACACCAGTTACTCTATTTGCAGTAGACATCTCTATTTCTGATTGATTAATATTATTTGACTCAAACAGTATCTGTCCAGACATATTAACTAACTGAACGGTCTTGATTAGGCTGTTTTTGTAGCTTTTAATATTGACTAAATCCGTGGCAGGGTTTGGAAAAATATCAATTTCACCAACTTCGTTATACCTTGGTATTAAAACAGGTTCTACAGGTAATGTAGGCGTAGCTTTTTCTTTACTATCGCTAAAATCAATCGTTAAGGTAAAAGGTTCAACATAAAGACTATAAGCATTACCGTTAGCGTCACTTGCAGTAGCTTGACCTCCCAGTGTAACTTGCAGTTCATTAGAACCATTGGGTGGTTTTATACCCGCGATATCAATCACAATAATTCTTGCCGTACCTACTTTACCAAAACCGTCTGCTGACTTACCACTTGTTCTGGTGTAAGCAGCTTCCAAAACTCCTCTGTCATTATTGCTGTTAGTCAACGCAAATACAGGTGAATTGTAAGCTAACCAACTTCTTGAATCAAAAGTAATTGACGATTTTGATAAATCAAAAATCTGTTTGTTAAATGGCAAGGAAAGCGTAAATCCATATAAATCTATAGCTGGTTTACTTTTATCTCCAATAAATATCTCAAGATTCACCGCTTCTCCAGGCTTCACCGTTGCATTTCCTTTTAATTTAACAATGAAATTTTGAATAGGAATATCCTTTGCGATGATACCATGCGTATTACCCAAATATTTTCTTACTGCTAAAGTATCAGCATCGGTAATAAATCTATCGCCATTGGTATTTACATATTTTAATGCAGGCACATTTTCCCATTCTGATGCTTTCTTACCGTACCAGGATTCAGTAGTCAAAGGCCCATCAGAAGGTTGAACGCTTCCGAGATACCTACCAATAGGTAACAAATCACTTAATGAAACTATACCATCATTATTGGTGTCGCCACTCCAAACACAATCAGCACCAAAACAAGGAGTTGTTACAGAGGATTCATTAAGAATATTAAATATTAACTTAACCGTTGAAACCACTTTATCTGATACTAAATAGTCGATTTCCCAATTACTATCAGAATCTAAATTAATGGTAGGTGGATCGTATGTTAAGGTATTATCTGGATTTACAACCAAATTACCACTACCTCTTTTCTTAATTTCCAATTTTATATTGTTCACGGAAGAAGGAAAAGTATTCCCCACTTTTAGTGTAACACCTTTTGGCGTATAAAAATTAAATACAGAAGAAACAGGTTCAAATTTACTTACCTTAATATAAACAGTCGCCATTTCCTTATCCAACCCATCCTGAGAAAGTTCATAGGTGAATTGATCTACCCCTGAAAAATTAGAACCTTTTGGCGCTTCGTAGGTAACTCCGCTACCCTCTACAGAGATAATTTTACCAAATTTAGGCTGCGAAATAATTCTAAAAGAAGGATTACTCTTAATATTGTCATTTGAAAGCAAATTCCAATTAGCTATAGAAGAGCCTGGAGAAAGTGAAGTAAAATCATCAAAGGCATAAATATTTTTGCGTTTTGACAATACATTTACGTTGACAAAAATCTGTTGATTAGTTAAATCATTTTTAAAGAGCATACTTTCTTTACCTTCAAAACTGGCATTAGGTGTAAACACCAGAAAATGTCCGTCGGTTTTTATTGTTCCATTGGATATCGAACCTTGTAAGGTAAAATCTTTTGGAATTGGTAAATTTATCGGTGAAAACTTTGGTGTAAAAACTTCGAAGGTATCTCTTGGATTAGGCACTATAATTGACGCAGTTGTCTGTGAACATACTTCATTCGTGACATTACAAACTAAATAGGTGATGTTTGCTATCCCTGAAAAACCTACAATAGGTGTAAATAGAATACTTTTATTATCTTCTGATTTTTTAAAATAACCATTATTTTTAGAAGTAATTAGACTTATCGTTGGTTTTAAGCCCGTTTCTTCATCAATGTCATTTTCCGTGACTGCCATAAGTTGTTCACCTCCTTTGACAAAATCGTATGCGTATAAATCAGGTGTTGAGATTACCTTTGCTTGTCTTACCGTCACATTAAAACGGGTACTTGTTGGCATTTTTCCTGAAATAGAATAAACAGAAAAGGTATCATTCCCTAAAAAATCTTTATTTGGGGTATAAGTAAAAGTGTAAAGATTTCCAGTACCCAAAACGGTAATGAAACCTGAGACAGGATTGGTATGAGTAGGAACAGTATTGGAATCAACTCCGACAAGACCAGCACCATTCTTATTTTTTACTACATCAATCGATTTTACTGCATCAATCATTGACTGAGCAGAAAGATTAGAGAAGACCCAAAATAAACTGGTGAATGCCAGAAAGGTTATTTTTGAATGCATGCTATTTGAAATTAGGTCGTTTTTTTTATTTACAAATATACAATTAAATTCCAAAAAGCGTTTACTTTAATATAAATTTAACTTTTGACATATACGTTTATGAAAGACTCAAAATTAATTAAAACCCTTATACATTTAGACAAGACAGAAAGAAACAGATATAAAAGGTTCTTAATATCTCCCTTTTTCAATAGTGATGAAAATTTGGTTTCCATTTTTGACTTTATAGATGATCATATTAATAAAAATCCTAATGAACTACCCGAAAAACAAATACTTTGGAAAAAAATATTTAAGGGAATTCCATTTGATGATATTAGATTAAGAAAATATTTTTCTGATCTTTTCAAGTTATTGACCAAATTTTTGTCTTTTGACTTTTATCAACGTGATCCTATAGTTCAAGATTTATATTTATTAGAGGTCATAAACGAAAGAAAAATAACTAATCTTTCAAAAAGCGGTGTGAAAAATGCTCGTATTCGCTTAGAAGCTAACGAATTCAGACATTCTCAAGCCTATTTACAACGGTATGCTCTTGAACGAAATAACTATGAAATACTTAATTTAGAAGGCGACCGAAACATTCGTTCTAATATTGAGGAAATAAACGAAGCCCTGGATATCTTCTATTTATCTGAAAAATTACGACTATTTTGTAATGAATTTGAGCTTAAAATTTTGGCTAAACATTCCTACAAATTGACCTATATTGAGGAAGTTAAAAACATGATAAAATTAAGAGGTTATGAAAATGTGCCGAGCATCATGCTTTATTCAAAATTATTGAATTTATACACTGATTCAGCTAATGAAGATAACTACTTTTCCCTTAGGCAATCGGTTTCCGAAAATAATCCACTTTTTCCTAAAAAAGAATTAGCAGAAATATATTCTACAATGATCAACTACTGTTCCATTAAAATTAATGAAGGGAATAGTAAGTTTTTAGTTCAACTTTTTGATTTTTACAAAGAGGTAGTATCACAAGATATCTTATTAGAAGATCAATCATTCTCACCCTATCACTTTAAAAATATTGTAGTTATTGGCCTTCGGTTAAAGGAATTTAACTGGATAGAAGCATTTATCACTGATTATGCCCCGCTGCTTCCTGAAAATCAAAGGGATAATTCATTATCATTTAATCTTGCCCAGCTATATTTTTATCAAAAAAAGTATGACCTTGTAATTAAAACACTACAATCTGTTGAATACGATGATTATATATATAATTTAAATTCAAAGACCATGTTAATTTGTACCTACTATGATACGGGTGAAACAGATGCTTTATTTTTTTTATTCGACAGCTTTAGAGCTTTTTTAAATAGAAATAACGAAATTCCTGAGGCCAGAAAGGTACTTTACAGAAACTTTGTTTCAATTGCTAAGAAACTAGCCAGAATAACGCCAAAGGATGAGAAAGCGAAACAGAAATTAACCTTAGAATTAGAGCAAATGAATAATGTTGCCTCAAAAAATTGGCTACTTGAAAAATTAGCTGAATTGTAGCGACAATATATCTGCAAAATGATGAACCCCCTTGTTTCCTTTTATCCAATTCGCAGCAAAAAGAGCACCCAGAGAAAATCCATTTCTATTTAAAGCTTCATGGCTTATTTTTATTTCATCTATCTCCGAAGTGTAAAAAATTTCGTGTTTTCCCGGCGCTGGATCTTCCCTTACCGAATAAATAGGAAATGATTTATCATTAGCTGAAACCCCTTTTGTCCAACCTTGATAGCCGTTATGACAGTTTATTAAGTCCTCAGCCAACGTGATGGCAGTGCCACTGGGCGCATCAAGCTTTGCAGTATGGTGTGTTTCTAACATTGAAACTTTGTAATCGGAATATTGACTCATCTGCTTTGCCAATATTTTATTCAGGACAAAGAACAAATTCACACCAATGGAAAAATTAGAGGCATAGATGAGAGACCCATTTTTTTCATTACATGCTGCAACTAACTTGGGTAGCTCATCATACCAGCCTGTTGTGCCACAAACAACGGGAACTCCAGCCTCAAAACAAGCTAATATATTATCAAAAGCCATATTAGGTTGAGTAAATTCTATAGCAACGTCGGCCGATTTAAATAAATCACTTTGTAAATCTTTTTTATTATCTGCATCAATGGTTAAAATAATTTCATGTTGTTGATTTTTAGCTAATTCAGCAATGGTTTTACCCATTTTTCCATATCCAATAAGTGCAATTTTCATTTTTATGATTTAAGATTCCAATAAATTTTTCAACTCCCTTATTTTAAGCATACATTCAATCGGAGTCATTGTATTGAGATCAAGATTAAGGATGGCTTGTTTTAATTGCCCAGCCAGGGGGTCAACTGTTTCAAAAATACTTAATTGAAGCGCCTCAGGTGCTCTCTTTGAAATGGTTTTTGCTATTTCCGACGTTTTACCATTCCCCTGAATCCTTTTATTCTCTAGTTCACTCAAAATTTCTCCGGCTCTTTCAATAATTATTTTTGGCATTCCTGACATTCGTGCCACGTGAATACCAAAAGAATGTTCACTACCACCTTCCGTTAATTTCCTAAGAAAAATAATTTTTTTATCAACCTCTCTGGTGGCAACATGAAAATTGTGGATTCTTGGAAATCGTTCCTCTAAGGCATTTAGTTCGTGATAATGCGTAGCAAACAAGGTTTTTGCCTTACAAAAATTATTTTCATGTAAAAATTCTGCAATCGACCATGCAATAGAAATACCATCGTAGGTACTTGTACCTCGACCAATTTCATCGAGGAGGACCAGACTTCTGGATGAAATATTATTTAAAATACTCGATGTCTCATTCATTTCCACCATAAAAGTAGATTCCCCGGAAGAAATATTATCACTGGCACCAACGCGGGTAAATATTTTATCTAAAATACCCAATTCCGCCGATTGTGCGGGTACAAATGAACCCATCTGAGCCATTAAACAAATCAGGGCAGTTTGTCTTAAAATAGCTGATTTACCAGCCATATTAGGACCTGTTATCATTAAAATCTGCTGAAAATCATTGTCCAAAAAAGTATCATTTGGGACATAAAACTCTCCTAATGGCAGCTTTTGTTCAATTACAGGATGCCTACCTTGTTTAATATCAATATTATATGACTGATTTACTTTTGGTCTAACATAATTAAATTTCTTTGCATTTTTAGAAAAAGATAGTAAGCAATCTACCTGTGCTGCTACTTGCGCATTGATCTGAACAGGTAATATATATGCTTGAAGATCAATCACTAATTGACTGAACAAGCTATTTTCTATCTCCACGCATTTTTCCTCAGCCTGAAGTATTTTAGCTTCAAGAACTTTTAATTCTTCGGTAACAAATCGCTCCCCATTGGAAAGCGTCTGTTTTCTAATCCAGTCCGCAGGCGTCGAATCTTTGTGTTTATTAGTTACCTCCAAATAATAGCCAAATACTGAATTATAACCAATCTTTAAACTTTGAATACCAGATCTTTCAATTTCCTTCTGTTGGAGATTCAACAATAGGTCCTTACTATTATTAATAATGAACCGCCATTGATCCAGGTCGGGAGAAAAACCATTAGCTATTACTCCACCTTTGTACATATTTACAGGCGGATCATCTACTATTTGTTTACTAATTCTATCGGCTAAAGAATCGCAGGGATTCAAAGATTCAGCAAATTGAATGAGTGTACCTATTTTTGAAGAGAAAAGTAAATCCTTTAGCGGTTGAATAGCCGACAATGATTTTCTTAATTGATTTACCTCTCTTGGATTAATTTTACCCATTGGCACCCTGGAAATTAATCTTTCTATATCGCCTAATTTTATTAATAATCTGGAAATATCCTCGCCTACTTCCATATTTTCGTAAAACCAGGAAACGACAGTTAATCTTGCTTCAATTTCCGATTGATTTCTCAACGGCAAAACCACCCATTTTTTTAACAACCGTGAGCCCATAGGTGAAACGGTATTATCTAAAACATCGAGAAGAGAGGTACCAGATTCATGAGGAGAATAAATTAGCTCTAGATTTCTTACAGTAAAACGATCCAGCCAGACATAATTTTCCGGTTGTATTCTGTTAATGGTCGAAATATGTTTCAGATTTCTATTTTCGGTCGTCTCCAAATAATGAAGAATTGCCCCAGCTGCTACCTGACCTAAAGATAGATCTTCAATGCCAAAGCCTTTTAAATTGAGTACATCGAAATGATTTAGCAACCTTTCTCTTCCGTAATCATAGGTACAAACCCATTCATCGAGCCAGGTTAAATAAAATGACCCACCCCATTCCTTTTCAGCAAATGATTTTTTATCTTTTCCTACAATAATTTCGGAAGGATTAAGGCTTCTGATTAATTTATCGGCATTAGGAAAATCACCTTCAGATAATAAAAATTCACCTGTTGAAATATCCAGAAAAGCAATTCCAATTTCATCCTTTTTTGTGAAATGAATGGCAGCGAGAAAATTATTTTTTTTGGTATCCAACAAGGAATGTTCCAGGGTAACCCCAGGAGTAATAATTTCAGTAACTCCCCTTTTTACAATCTTTTTCTGAGGATCAGGTTTTTCAAGTTGCTCACAAATAGCTACCCTATAGCCGCCTCTAACTAAACGCGGCAAATAAACATCTAATGAATGATATGGAAAACCAGCCAAAGGAACATCGCTTCCCCCATTATTTCTATTTGTCAGGACAATACCAAGTACTGAAGCAGTTTTAATGGCGTCATCTCCAAAAGTTTCGTAGAAATCACCTACCCTAAAAAGCAAAATAGCATCGGGATGCCTGGCCTTCACTTTAAAATATTGGGCCATTAAAGGAGTTTCCTTTGTATTTTCTGATTTCGCCATAAAATAAATAATTTACAATCTACAAAAATATCTTTAGGAATTGACAAAACCCAATTTAAGTTCAGACGTTTGTATTTATGATAATGTAAAGTATATTTGCAGAAATTATTTTTATTATATATTAATTTTGCTTTTATGGCGATTATGATAACAGATGAATGCATTAATTGCGGGGCTTGTGAACCAGAATGCCCCAATAATGCTATTTATGAAGGTGGAATGGAATGGGCTATCTCCGATGGAACAACCCTTTCCGGACAGTTTACCTTAGAAAATGGAGAAGTTATTTCTGCTTTAGATAAAAATACCCCCGTATCAGATGATTATTATTATATCGTATCTGATAAATGTACTGAATGCGTTGGCTTTCATGAAGAACCCCAATGTGCGGCAGTCTGCCCTGTTGATTGTTGCGTACCCGACCCAATCCATGAGGAATCAGAAGAAACCCTTCTTGCACGCAAAGAAAAATTGCATTTATAGCTTAAACTAACGTTCCAACCTTTATCTTTAGGATTAAAAAATGTCAGAAACATTATTTGATCTTTCAGGCAAGGTTGCCATTGTTACGGGTGCAAGCCGGGGTATCGGAGAATCTATAGCCGAAAAATTAGGCTTAGCCGGTGCAAAAATAGTCATTTCAGGAAGAAAACAAGATGCACTAATTCTTAGTTCCCAAAAATTATTGGATTTAGGTATTGATTGTCAATATTTTGCCAGCAATAATGGCGTTGAAAGTGATAATCAGGCCTTGGTAGATTTTACGCTCCAAACCTTCGGTGCGGTGGATATCTTAGTGAATAATTCAGCATCAAATCCAGTTTTTGGACCTGTAGAACAAACAGAAAGCTGGGCGTTCGATAAAATTATGTCGGTTAATCTAAGAGGTCCTTTTGATCTGTCAAAAATGGTATTACCCAGTTTCAAAGAAAGAGGGGGCGGTGTAATTATTAATATAAGTAGTATTGGAGGATTAAGACCTGAACCGGGATTAGGTATCTACAGCGTAAGTAAAGCTGCTTTGATCTCATTATCAAAGGTTATGGCTAAAGAATGGGGACAATATAACGTCAGAGTTAATACAATATGTCCGGGACTCATTCAAACAAAATTCAGCGAGGCTTTATGGACAAATGATAAAATCATGAAAATGATGCTACATCAATTACCTCTGTCTCGAATTGCATCTCCGGAAGAGATAGCTGCATTAGCACTATTTTTAGTATCACCAGCTTCATCCTACTCTACAGGGGCTGTTTTTACGGCTGACGGAGGCTACACAATTTAATGTATATGAAAAATCTTTTGAAGTATAGCCTATTTGCCATTACTGCCTTTATTATTATTGTTATAGCCATTTATTGGAAAAATGATATCGATTTAAATGAACTGAAAGATAAATATGCTTACCCTTCTTCTTCTTTCATTTCTATAGATGGCATAAATGTGCATTATCGGGATGTGGGAAAAGGGGAAGCGATCCTATTGATACATGGAACGGGGGCATCTTTACATACCTGGGAAAAATGGATAGATATTTTATCTCCAGGCTATCGCGTTATTTCATTTGATTTACCTGGTTTTGGACTTACCGGCCCAGATCCGGATCATAATTATCAAATTTCAAGATATACGGCTATATTAGATATTCTTATGATTAAACTAAAGGTAGATTCATTTCACATTGCTGGAAATTCTTTGGGGGGTCTGGTTGCATGGCGTTATACCACTCAGTTTCCTCAAAAGATTTTAACACTAAATCTGATAGATGCCGCAGGTTTACCTCAACCTGGAAAAAAGCCTCCATTTATTTTTCAACTGGCAAAACTTCCGATTCTTTCCACCTTATTGCAGAAGATAACGCCTAAAAGCATTATCAAAAATTCTATGCTGGATGTTTATAAAAATGACCAATTAGTTACTGAAAAATTGATTGACCGATATTTTGAATTGTCTCTAAGAGAGGGAAATAGAACAGCCTTCGTAAAAAGAATGAGTCAATTAAATGAAAAGTTAGATATCAGTGATTTGAAAAAAATTACCGCGCCCGTTCTTATACAATGGGGAAAAGAGGACCGTTGGATACCTTTAGCTAAAGGCTATGAGTTCAAAAAAATAATCCCCAAGGCTGAATTAAAAATATATGATAGTGGTCATGTCCCGATGGAAGAAAATCCGCTGGAAACGGTAGAGGACTATATGAAATTTCTAAAGAAAAGTAAAGAGGATTAAATATTAACCCTCTTTACTTCCATGATTAAAGTTTATTCTGGTCTCTTGGAATAGATTCCGTTCTATTGGCAATTTCCCAGGCAGTATAATAAACCAATTGCGCTCTTTTTGCCATTAAAGGATAGTTAATTTTGTCAGGAGTATCTGTAGGTTGATGATAATCAGGATGAACGCCATTAAAATAAAATATAATGGGTACTCCTTTTTCAGCAAAATTATAATGATCTGAACGATAGTAAAAACGGTTAGGATCGTTGGGATCATTGTATGTGTAATCTAACTTTAGATTGGTATATTTTTTATTGGCACTTTCACTAATTGGTCTTAATGCCGAGCTTAATTTATCGTCACCGATAATATAAACATAATTACTTGAATCAGCATCCTTTAAATAGGGATCACCAATTCTTCCAATCATATCAATATTGAGGTCACAAACAGTCTTTTCCAAAGGAATAATCGGGTTATCAGCATAATAAGCAGATCCCCAAAGACCTTTCTCCTCACCGGAAACAAGCATAAAAGCCATACTTCTTCTGGGGCCTTTCCCTGCTTTTTTCGCTTCAGAAAAAGCTCTGGCCAGTGTCAAAACGCTAACCGTCCCAGAGCCGTCATCATCAGCACCATAATAAATTTTATCTGCCGTTTTACCAACATGGTCATAATGAGCAGTTAACATAACAACTTCATCCTTTAAATCGGTACCTTCTATAAAACCTATTACATTGGTTGTTTCCTCTGACCTGGTTTGTTTTAAAAGATTAAAGGAAATTTTAGTAGAAAATGAATGTTTAAGCACACCATTTTTTGCTTCTGCTAAAAGCTCTTCATACGATTTACCCGTAATTTCCTTTGCTACATTTCCTTTGATAGTAATTAAGTTGGGAAGATTTACTTTTTTATAAAGGTTCAAATAATGTCTGGGACCACCTCTCATTTGAATTGAAAGATTTTGTTGAACCTGTAAAACGGCAATGGCGCCATACTGAGCGGCAATAGCTTGTTTATTTACAAAATTTCCGCGACCTGCACCCGGGTTAGGTGTTCCTGCCATGACCAGTACAATTTTCCCCTTTACATCGAGTCCTTTATAATCGTTACGCGTTGAATCAGACATTCCATAACCGACAAAAACTACCTCTGACGCATGTAATTGAGCAGAATAATTATTAAGATTCATTTGAAAATCTTCGCCTGAAACATAATTTTGACTGTTTACAGAGAATGAGGATGCCAAAATCGAGTCCAGATAAAGTGCATAAGGCATTTGATACTTTCCATTAGCAATGGGTTGTAACCCCATGGCAATAAACTCAGATTCCAGATAAGCCGCTGCTTTTTTCAAGCCTACAGAAGGGGTATTCCTACCCTCCATTTCCGGACCTGCAATAACATAAAGTTGTTTTTTTAATTCCGCTGCTGAAATAATGGTTGAAAAGTCCATCGCCGTTTTATCTTTCTTTTGAGCCCATGCAAAACTCGTAGAAAATAAAATCGTCAGAACCAGTAATAATTGCTTCATAAAAATTTATTTGTAGTTAAAATTAAACAGATTTAACTTTAAGCACCGTAAATGCGCCTAAAATCATAAATACACCGGCGAATAAAATGGCATAAATAGCATTATTATTATAAGCAAATTTAACAACAAGGCCTCCAAATACGCCGTTCACAATTTGAGGTAAGGTGATAAAAAAATTAAATATCCCCATATAAATCCCCATTTTTCCCGCTGGAATTGATCCTGCCAATAAGGCGTAAGGCATAGCAAGTATAGATGCCCAGGCTATTCCTACACCAATCATGCAGTATATTAATTGGTCTGGTGAAGTACAAAAATAAATACCAATTAGCCCTATTCCACCTGCAATCAAAGAAAAAGCATGCGTCCATTGCTTACCTATTTTAAGGGCAATAAAAGGGAGCAATAAGGCATAGAAAGTAGCGACCAGGTTATACATTCCAAAGGCTTTTCCTACCTCATCCCCTGCCTTATTAAAAGCCAGGCTATGGGTGTCATCAATAGCTAATCCATATATATGATGAGCTACCGCTGGCGTGGTGAAAACCCACATACTAAATAAGGCAAACCAACTAAAAAACTGAACTAATCCTAATTGCTTCATTGTAGAAGGCATTGCTTTGAAATCATGGAAAATATTAACTAATCCCTGTTTTTCTTCTTTTGCTTCCCCATGATACAGTTTATATTCCTCTGGTGGATATTCCTTTGCAAAAATTAAAGTAACTAATATGGCACCAAAAAATACCATAGCACCAATATAAAAAGACCAGATAACATTAGGTGCTACTCCCCCATTAATCCCTTCTCTGCTAAATCCAAAATAATCAGCTAAAATAGAAGGTAAATAGGATCCGGCAACAGCTCCAACACCTATCAAAAAGGTCTGAATACTAAATCCAAACGTATTCTGATCTACTCTTAAATTATCTGCTACAAGTGCTCTGAATGGCTCCATCGCAACATTAATACTGGCATCCATTATCATTAAAATACCTGCACCAATAAGTAAGGCTGATTTAATAGACAAGAAAATATCAGCATTAGGCAAAAAAATCAGGGCCAGACAAGATAAAATGGTACCTACTAAAAAAAATGGCTTTCGTCGACCCAATCTATTCCATGTCCTATCACTGTAATAGCCGACCAAAGGCTGAACTAACATGCCCGTTAAGGGAGCAACTAACCAAAACCAAGATAATTCATGGACATCTGCACCAAAATTTTGTAAAATTCTTGAAGCATTCCCATTTTGAAGGGCAAATCCAAATTGGATGCCTAAAAATCCAAAACTCATGGAAAATATTTGCCAGAAATTCATTCTGGGTTTTTCTTTTAGTGCAGTACTCATAATTATTTTAATAAATCTAAATCAAAATGTCAATAAAATTTGTTCCACAAGTTACAAATCTTACTCAATGAAATGTTCTAAATTTTAATATGAAAAAGAAAATTCCTGTACATATTATTACTGGTTTTTTAGGATCTGGAAAAACGACCTTCTTAAATCACTTTTTAAAAAGTAAAAATAACGAACGTATCGTTGTTATTGAGAACGAAATTGGAAAAATAAATATCGATGGAGCTACTTTAGTTACCAATACAAATGATATTATCGAGCTGACAGCTGGCTGTATTTGTTGTTCTTTAAATGATGAACTTTTTGATGTGCTCGAAGAACTGTATGTAAAAAAAGACGAAATTGACAGAATCTTAATTGAAACAACTGGCATTGCAGACCCAGGAGCCATCGCAGCTACTTTTCTGAATCATCCAGCGGTTATAAAAGATTTTGAACTGATTAATGTTATTGGCGTTATCGACGCTCTTTTTATTGAAAGCTGGCTTTCCGAAACGGAGGAAGCCATCAGGCAAATTGCCGCATCAGATATCTTGTTGCTTAATAAAACAGACCAAATATCCAATGAGGCAAAGAAAAATGAAATAACAGACTTATTATCAAACATCAATCCTTTAGCAACCATTTTGTGGGGTGCATTTGGAGCTTTTCCTATTGCTGAAATACTGGAAAGACATCATGAGCTACTTCCTGAAATTAAACTGAATAATGTATCCGGCGAGTTAAATAATATACACCAAAAAATAACTACTTTTTCTTTTACGTTTAATAAGCCTTTTGTGTTGGCAAAGTTAAATTTTGAAATAAACAGATTACTATTCCTAAGTTATCACCAGATTTATAGGATAAAAGGAATCATTGCCGTTGAAAATTATCCGTTAAAATTAATATTTCAAACAGTAAAAACACAAATAAACTATAGTGACGGTCAGCTTTGGACAAATGATGAGCCTCGAATAAGTAAAATAGTCGTTATAGGCAAAAACATTAATAAAGATAGTATGCACAAATTCTTTCAAAAATGCCAGTCTGTATAAATATTATTCAGGCTTAAAAGGAGCGAATGAAATACCAAAAAATATAGTCCTTGGTCTGGAAGGTCCATAAATATAACCCGCATCTCTTTGTACTCCTATATCAAAATCCTTTTGGTAAGCATTAAAGATATTTTGAATGCCCATTGATAAAGTTAAAGGCATCGTCTTATGGAGGTGCCATTCTTTGCTCATTTTAAAGTTCACCTCTAAAAATGACCTGGTATTTACCCATACAGGAAACTCATTATCCACATCAATTATGCGTTTTACCTGCATAGACCCTGTATAAACACTTGATAGTGAGAAACTCCATTCATGAACTGGACGCCAGTCCATACTTAAGAAACCATATACATTTGGGGTTCTTAAAAGTCGGTCGGTTGACACAACACTATCTTTATTACTTTCGGTAACAATACCAGGAGCCCAGATTATTTCTCTTTCGTCATATAAAGCTCTTTGAACTGTTGCTCCCCCTTGAATAATCCATTTCCTGGTAATGGCTACATTGGACTCAAAATTCACTCCAAAAACTCTTGCCCCTGAACCATTTCTTTTTGTAACCACCCCAACACCATTTGGCAATTCTATCTGATCACTCAAAATAAACGGATCTGATAGTGTAATATGAAATCCATCCACAATAAAATTACCTTCAGCGGAGCCTTTTCTCCAATTATAGTCGAAAGAGGCGTTCCAGGAACGAGAAGTTTCCGTTTTTAAATCCTGATCGAGCTGGGTAAATAGTGCGGCACCTCCCACAGTTTCAATATGCAAGTCTTCATTAAACGCTTGAGGTGCTCTGTAACCCTGTGAATAAGAAACTCTTAATTTTAAACTGCTATTTAGATTTTTTAACACACTAAAACGTGGAACGAAAGGTGCCATTCTTTTAATCTGGCTGAAATCATAATTATCCAACAAATAAATTCCATCTATGGTTAAAGGGTCTAATCGACCTCCTGCAAGAAAAGTCCATGAATCTGCAGGCTTCCATTGTAACTGTACATAGGTACCAAAAGTATTGACCGTTTGATTGATACTTCTGTAATACCCCGGCATTCTATCTGAAACCTTATTATGAACCCACTCATTTCCAGCGGTCAATGAAAATCCACCATCCAGTTCAGCTGAAATTTGCCATCCGGCAGCCAAAGCCATATCCTTTGATACACCATAAGCATTGATAGCTTGCAACTGAGGCAAACCAACATTACTTCCAGTCGTCAGAATACTTCCACCAGAACCATAGTAACTGCCTCTGTTTGTTTGTTGTAATGAACTATATACTGAAATTTTCCTTGAATTATCCTTCGAATAATATTCATAAGAAATACCCCCACCGTTGATATCATGATTAAGCTGTTCTGCCAGAGCAGCCTGGTGAGGCTGAACATCAAAATCTCCACCGCCTCTTCTAAACTCTTTCATGAAAAGTAAATTCCAACTCAACCTACTTCTTTCCGATGGTTTCCAGTAAGCATCAGCGCCCAAGGTAAGATTATTTAGTTTTGTCATTTCAGATAACCCATCTCCATTGGCGTCCCAGGGATTTCTTGACCTATTAAAACCAAAAAAAGTTATGCCTCTATCTAGCAGGTCTGAAACGAGAGAACCATTGACAGATAAAGATTTATCTGCATTTTCAGAGTTTGTGATGGCCAAATTAGAATTATACTCAAAATGGTTGAACAACGGATCTTTTGTAATGATGTTTACCGTTCCAGCTATCGCATTTCCACCATACAACGCTGATCCACCACCTCTCACAATTTCAACCCGTTCCACCATGCTGGTTGGAATCATTTCCAAACCATAAACACCCGCTAAGGCAGAAAAAACCGGTCTGCTATTAATTAAAATCTGGGTGTATGGTCCCTCCAAACCATTCATCCTCAACTGGGTAAAACCACAATTCTGACAATTATTCTCAATACGCAAACCAGGAGAAAAATGAAGTCCTTCTGCTAAACTAATAGATTGAGTCCTATCAAAAATGCGATCATCCAGCCGATTAACTATAATGGGTGAAAGAAAGGCAGGAATCGCATTTCGGGTAGCAGTCACGACAACCGCTTCTAAACCCAGAATGTCCTCGTCAAGGTTAAAATCCATCTTTTTTATCTCATCCTTTTGAAAAATCAATGTAGATGATATAGATTTATATCCAACATAAGATATATTAAAAGTATGTTCGCCTTTTGGAATAACAGATAAAACAAATTGACCCTCCAAATCAGTAATAGTACCTAAACTACTGTTTTCCATAGCAACAGAAGCACCAATTAATGGGGTTCCATTAGAGGTAACCCGACCAGATAACTTATTATTCTGTCCAACAGCACCAAAATATAAGAACAAAAAAAGGACTGAAAACCAGACTGATTTAAATCTTAAAAACATTTGTGAAAGTATGTCCATTTTTATACATTTCAATTTCGTGTGAATTAAGGAGGCATCATTCATTCTCTAAGATTAAAATTTTAAGATACCTAAAGTTAACGATGTAAACAACAAACCTTAACAATTCAGGTTCAGTATTTACTTTATAAAATTAATCATTCAAATTATGAACTAAAGATACATCATAATTTTTATGCAACAATGTTTCATAAATAAATTTTTTATTATCTTATATTTGTGACAAAAAGAAATGAAAGTGAGGATTAATACTATTGTGATTTACTTAGTCATTGGGTTATTTCCGGCTATGCTCCCTGACCTAAAGGCGCAACCTTTGTTAAGCTGGGAAAAATTATCCGATGTTAACTTCGATTTAGTGTGGTTTGAGGAACACCAATCTAAATTTATGGTGCCAAGATTTGGAGAAATACCAAATTCTTATAAAAACAAAAAGGTCAAAATTAAAGGTTATGTAATACCTGTTGACGCGACAAAAAACTTATATGTCATTTCTAAAGTCCCTATGGCCATGTGCTTTTTCTGCGGGGGATCCGGTTCAGAAACCATTGTTGAACTTGAAATGAAAAAAGGATTTTCAAAAAGATATAACACCGATGACGTAAAAACATTTCAAGGAGTGCTTACACTAAACACCAAAGACGTTATGCATTTCATATACATCCTAAAAGATGCGGTAGAAGTAAGTACCCCTTGAATAAACGCTATTTCATGGATAAAATCAAAGATTTATAAGCAGGTACATTTAAGGAATCTGATAACTCCATATTTGTACCTGATATAATTTCGGTCGCACTAAATGAATTGGGTAGCATCTCTTTAAATCTTTTTAAATCCAAAGAAACATCCTTATTATTCAGACTAAGGACGACCATAACCTTTTCATCATTGTCATATCTGAAATATACATAAATATTATTTTCAGGGACAAAATGCATCATTTTACCATGGTGAATCACCCCCTTTTTTTCACGCCATTTAAGTAATTTTTGAATATGGCTTTTTGTTTCAATCTGTTTAGATGAAAGACCCACATTTGAAATTCCATTTTTTTGATCTCCCTGCCAACCACCTGGAAAATCACTTCTAATGATTCCATGATCATCAGTTCCAGGGTTTGACATCAAAATTTCCGTTCCATAATAGATTTGGGGGGTACCTCGGGTGGTTAAAATATAAGTGAGACCAAGATTAAACAGATCCAGATTTTCTCTCACCTGGGAGTAAAGCCTGCTCATATCATGATTATCCGGAAAAACCACTAAACTATTTGCATCAGGGTACAAAAAATCCATGGATAAGGTCTCATAAAGAGGATACCAATTATTATTGGTTAATGATTTCCTCAATGCACCTTGAATAGGAAAATCCATGGCACCAGGCAAACAGGAAGAATAACCGTTTGGATTCACCTTTCCTTTCAACCAATGAGCAACAATGGCTGGATTTTCAGACCATTCCTCCCCTACTATATTAAAACCAGGATATTCAGCCATTACAGCACATGTCCAATCGCTCATAAAATCTTTATCAGGATAAGGATATGTATCCATTCTAATGCCATCAATATCAGCATATTCAATCCACCAAATGGCATTTTGTATTAAATATGTTGCCAGTAATTTATTTTTTTGATTTAAGTCAGGCATGGTTTCCACAAACCAACCGTCAGTAAACATTTTTTTATCGTATTCACTTGCGTGAACATCTTGGATAACAGGTTTTTGATGAGTGGTATTAACAAACTTATTATCGAAATTAATCCAATCTGTATCGGGTAAATCATTCATCCACCAATGAAAAGAACCACAATGATTTACGATCATATCCATAATGACCTTCAACCTTTTTTCATGACAATTTTTTACTAAATCAAGGTAAGAATCATTCGAACCAAAGCGAGGATCTACTTTAAAAAAATCAGTAATGGAGTATCCGTGATAGGAATATTCAGTCTGATTATTTTCCAGAACAGGATTGAGCCAAATGGCTGAAAACCCGGTAGATTTAATATAATCCAAATTTTTAATAATACCTTCGATATCGCCCCCATGGCGTCCCCCTTTAAATGATCTGTTTGATTTTTCCCTCATATCCGGGTGATTATCATTACTCGGATCCCCATTGGCAAAGCGATCTGGCGTAATTAAATAAAGGACATCTGCCGTTGAAAAGCCCTGTCGCGCTGCGGAATTCTCTTTCCTTTCTTTAAGGGTATAAGGGTGAGAAAAGACCACTTTTTCATCCTTCAAAAAATCAATGCTAAAAGTTTGAGGCTTTACAGTAGGTTGAATTTCCAAATTCAAAAAAAGATAATTTCTATTGGACGTCTGAATCACATTAACCAATCTTATACCTGGGGTATTAATTTTTGGTCTTAAAAAAGCAATATCTTTGGCATGAACCATGATCTGTAAGTCCCTGTTTTTCATACCTGCCCACCAAAAGGAAGGTTCAATATGATCTATTGTAAGCGCAGGATTTGAACCATTCGTCTGCAAATGGACTCCCAAAAAAATTAAAAAGAGAAAAAAGTATTTTTTCATGGTAAAGTATTATAAAATAGACTGAACTAATTAACTTATTACAATATATTAAAAAAGATAGGGTATTGCTTGAATTTTTCCATTATCATTTCTCATTAATTTAATACAGGTATGCTCTACATCATGTTCAAGGATAAGAACATAATCGTTCTTTAATGCTTCCTCTATCAATGTACTTCTTTCTATTATAGTATCAAGAGGTTGAATATCATAAGCAATGATATAAGATAGCGACAAATGATGAATGGTAGGAATAAGATCAGCGCAATAAACAAATGTTTGATTTTCTATATTTATAATGGGTAACATCATACCCAGTGTGTGCCCATGAACAAATCTAATATTCAAACCGTGGATAAACGGGTAATCAGAATCAGTACATGGAATAAATTTCAATTGTCCGGATGTTTGTAGCGGAATAAAATTATCCTTAATAAAAGAGGGTGCTTCCTTTATATTGGGATGTACTGCACTTTCCCACTGGATTGCATTTGACCAGTAAGTTGCTTTTGGAAAGGTGGGAAAAAGTAGATTATTCTCATTTAAACTAACGGCACCTCCTGCGTGATCAAAATGAAGATGGGTTAAAATCACATCAGTAATATCAGATACTGAAAAACCCTTTTGTTTTAAATTAGCAACAAGAAGATGAGTGTCCTTTGGAGAAAAATATGTAATGAACTGACCATGATTTTTATTACCTATACCCGTATCGACTAAAATCAATCTGTTTTCTGTTTCAATAAGCAGACACCTCATTCCCAACTCAATCCTGTTAGCATCATCAGGAGGAATTAATTTTTGCCACAAAACTTTAGGAACGACACCAAACATGGCACCACCATCCAGTTTAAAGGTACCCGTATCAATCAGGTGAAGTTTCATCTTAAAGCAATCTTTTCAATACCGCCATTCTTATGGCAGTAACTGCCGCTTCTACGCCTTTATTTCCATACTTTCCACCTGACCGATCTATGGCCTGTTGTTCATTAAGAACGGTTAGAACACCAAATATACAAGGGATATCAAACATAACCCCTATTTGAGTTAGACCATTAGCCACAGCACTTGCGATATATTCATCATGTGCGGTATCTCCTTTAATGAGACAACCCAGACAAATAATAACATCCACTTGATTTTTATTCGCAAGTATTTTTGCGCCGACGGGCAATTCAAAGGAGCCAGGAACCTGATAGGTAATAATATCGTTAACATTAGCTCCATGACGAATAAGGGTATCTTTACATCCAACGAGAAGATTCTCCATGATACCACTGTTCCATTCAGAAACGACGATGCCGAACTTCCAACCAAGGATATTCGGCATTGTCGTTTCATCATAAAGAGAAAGACCATTTGATGATGAGGACAAAATATTTTAATTTGCTTCTAATCTACCTATATATTTTTCAATATCAGTAGCTTCGAATGAGTTAGGATAATCGTATAAGATTTTCTGAAAAGCCTCAATAGCCTCTTCATTGTCACCATTAAGTTGATGTAACATACCCACCTTTTTAAGATAATGAGGGGTCATAAGTTCATCTGTGTCAATAACTTCTGTAGCACTTACATAATACTTCATTGCTTTTTTGAGATCACCGAGTTCTGCATGACAATCACCAATGATACCCTCTTTCATAACAGCGAGAACAGTACCTTTAGGTGAAAAGTCTTCCATGTAAGAAAGTGCCGCTTCAATCTGACCTAGATTCAGATAACAAACACCCGCATAGTAGTGAGCTAGATTAGCTGCTGGTGTTCCACCATAATTTTCTATAATACCAAGGAAACCAGCAAATCCACCTCCAGGATTTTCAAGAGCTACAGCGAAAGAATCTCTTTCGAAAAGTCGCTGAGCTTGAGCCATTTGCTCAATGGCTTCTATTTGTCTTGGCTGTTTATACAAAAAATTATAAGCAACTAAACCGACAATGATAATGAGCAATGCGGCACCACCATAGTTAATAATGTTTTGATATTTAAGATAAAATTCCTGCGTTTTATTGCGAACTTCAACGATATCTACAAGAACTTCGTCTTGTTTAGGATTTTGAGACGTTTTTGCCATATTAATTTAACTGCCTTAATAATAAGATGAACTAATTTCAAATGAGATGCAAAAGTAAAATTTCTTTATGAATTTTTATAAAAAAATTAATCCATTATGAAGGGATAATCTTTTTGCATGTAATTATCTGTGTAAAGTTCATCAGGATGTGGTAAAGGCGAATTTTCAGCAAAATCAATAGCCTCTTCCATTTCAATTTTAATTTTGTCCTTAATTGCTTGAATCTCTTTTTCGGTAGCAATTTTTTCATCCAACATTTTCACTTCAATCATTTTTACAGGATCTCTATCCTGGTAGGATTGAACTTCTTCTTTAGTTCTGTATTTAGCGGGATCAGAAACGGAGTGACCTTTATATCTATAAGTTCTTATTTCTAAAAAATAAGGACCGTTACCAGCTCTGATATGCGCAGCTGCACGAGTTATTGCTTCGTGAACAGCTTCAGGCGACATACCATCTACTGCTTCACTGGGCATATCATAAGAAAGACCCATTTTATACAACTCAACCACATTACTTGTCCTGTTTACCGAGGTACCCATCGCATAGCCATTGTTTTCAACAATATATAGAACGGGAAGTTTCCAGCTCATAGCCATATTAAAGGATTCATGCAGTGCACCCTGACGAGCGGCTCCATCACCAAACATAGTAACGCATAAATTATCGGTACCTTTATATTTTTCAGCAAAAGCAATACCTGTTCCTATTGGAATTTGCGCACCTACGATACCATTTCCACCGAAATACTTGTGTTCTGCACTCAGAAAATGCATCGATCCACCCTTTCCCTTAACTACCCCAGTGGCTTTACCATAAAGTTCGGCCATAGCTGATTTAGCACTAATGCCTCTGCCCAAAGCGATACCATGTTGACGGTAGGCGGTAACAATACCATCTTCCCTGCGAATGACCGATTCAATGCCAGCAGCTACTGCTTCCTGTCCAATATATACGTGGCAAAAGCCACGAATTTTCTGCTGACCATACATCATCAAGGCTTTTTCCTCGAATCTACGAATTCTCAACATCAGTTCAAACCAGAAAAGATACCTTTCTTTAGGATGCCCATCAGATGTTGGATTTCCCTTGCCTGTCTTTTTTTTGTCTACGACGGTGTTCATACCCTCTATTTTTTTTAAAATCCTGATTTTTTTAAATCCTGACAAATATAAACTATTATTGTAGAAGATATAAATTGAAAGCCACCAATTTTATTAAATCCTTGTTTATTTGTTTTTAAGAAAGTGGAAAATGCCTGTTTAAGCATGTGGTTAAATCAACTCATTCTAACAAATTATAAAAACTACAAATGGGAGGAGTTTAACTTTGATCCCGTAATAAATTGTTTTACAGGACTTAATGGCATGGGTAAAACTAATTTATTGGATGCTATCTACTATTTAAGTATGACTAAGAGTTATATAAGTACTAATGATTCTTTGGTATCAAGGTTTAATACAGATTATTTTAGATTAGAGGGCCATTACTCCAGATTAGAACAACATGAAAAAATTGTCGCAAAAGTTCAGCCAAATAAAGCTAAAGTATTTGAGGTAAATCTGAACCCTTTAAATAAACTATCCGAGCATATCGGATTTTTACCTGTTGTTTTTATCGCTCCTGATGATATTTCAATCATTATGGAAGGAAGTGAGTTAAGGAGAAAATTCTTAGATAATACGCTGGCTCAAACCAACACCACTTATCTGTCGCATTTATTGCATTATAATAGAGTGCTTCACCAAAGAAATGCCTATTTAAAACAAATAGCCAATGAAAAAAACACTGACGCTATTTTACTGGATATTTATGATGAACAGTTAGAAAAACCAGCCACTTATATATATCATGCCAGAACTGAATTTCTTAAACTATTTAACCCCGTTTTTAATGAAATTTATCAAAAGATTTCTAATGAAAAAGAAACGGTTGGGGTGGAATACCAATCTAAATTAGACGGTGATTCCCTGCTAAACTTACTTTCATTAAACAAAAAGAGGGATGTATTTTTGCAACGAACTTCTGTTGGGATTCACAAAGATGACCTTTTATTTACTCTGGAAGAAAATCCATTGAAAAAATATGCCTCACAAGGGCAAAGGAAATCTTTCCTGTTAGCCATTAAATTAGCCCAGTTTACCTATTTGAAAAATTGTTTAGGTATTAATCCTATTTTATTATTGGATGATATATTTGATAAACTCGATCCGTTTAGAGTCCAATCCCTAATTAATCATTTAATTACTAATTTCAAGGGGCAGATTTTCATTTCAGACACGCACAATCACAGAATACCTGGTATGTTAACAGACTTGGGCGTTTCTCATTTACACAAAGAAATTATTGACGGAAAATGGAAGAAATAGAGGTTTATCCTTTATTTTCGGGCAAACACCTTACAAATGAATATTAAAATGAAACACATTCTTTATTACTTTTTTATTTTGCTTTGCAGCTTTAACTATTTGCATGCTCAAAAGTCAGCGTCTTCCTCTAAAGGAGTTATAGCGACGGCGCATCCATTAGCGACCCAGGCTGGCCTTAAAATTTTGGAAGAGGGCGGAAATGCTTTTGATGCTGCAGTGGCAGCTTCTTTTGTTCTTTCTGTCACCGAACCAAGCATGAGTGGATTGGGGGGAAGACTGCAAGCGTTGTATTACAATTATAATACAGGTCCAAAGGGCATTGACGCCACCACCCAGGTTCCTATGAAATATATCGCTGATGTTTCGAGGGCAGAAGACGGTTTTAAGACCATTGGCATACCAGGTATGGTACAAGGTATTATTAAAATGCATAAAGAAAATGGCATATTGCCACTCAATAAAGTATTGGCTCCTGCCATTAACTTAGCAAAATACGGATTTGTCCTGCTACCAGACGAGGCATTAAGACAATCTATGGTCAAGCGTTCCTTATCCACATTTCCAGGGTCCATAAAATATTTTTTAATCAATGATTCAACGCGAAAAGCTAATACACTTTTCAGACAGCCTCAACTAGCCAAAACTATTAAAAAGATATCGAAAGACGACGGAAAAAGCTTTTATAATGGTAAAATAGCTAAAGACATTTCAAATGAAATTACTTCTGGTGGAGGTTTTTTACAAGCATCCGATTTACAACAATATAACGCTTTAGATGCAAAAATTATAAAAGGCAGTTATAGAGGGTATGACATTGTAGCTATGGGTTTACCTTGTTATGGCGCTATTGTCATTGAAATGCTTAATTTATTAGAAAAGACTGATCTGGCTAAGGCTGATGAAACAAAATGGGTGCTTGCTCATGCTGCAGCACATCACAAAGCTTATGAAGACAGACCCTTATTAAAAAAAGAGGAAGATAAAGTAGCAAGTCTCCCTTTTGCCAATGAAAGATGGATGGCACCATTACCCCCTGCCATGCAATATGATACTAATTTACATTCAAATGGGCACACGACTCACTTTGTTGTTTCTGATCAAAAAGGAAATGTGGTCTCTGTTACTCAATCTTTAGGACCTCTTCTTGGGTCAAAAGTAGCCTCAGAAAAACACGGTTTTCTTTTTGCAACGACGATGGGGCCTTATCTGGGAAACATGGAACCATTGGAAAGAGCTTCTTCCCATATTTCTCCCGTGCTTGTTTTTAAAGATGGAAAGCCTGTTTTAGCATTGGGAGCTGCTGGTGGAGCCAGAATTGTTCCCGCCGTAGTCCAGGTAATTAGCCGATTTATTGACCAAAATTTAACACTGGAAAAAGCTGTTGAAGCGGCAAGAATTTATCAATTACCTGAAAAGTTATTGGTGGAAAATCATGAGGGAAATCTATGGCAACAGCCTCAAACTATACCTAATTTAAAAAATTTGAATCTGCCTTTAGAGGAGGTTAAACTTCCAGGTCAAATGGGTAGAGTTCATGCGCTATTTTATGACGCTGCTTTAGGAAAATGGTATGCTGCAGCAGATCCAGATTGGAGTGGAACGGCCCTTGGATTAAAACCAGACATCAAACAGTAGTCTGGCAGCAGCCAACAGAGTCATCCAGATGACTAGTTTCCTAAATGTCTTTTCTTCTAAATGTTGTACTATCCAGGTGCCGGAAAAAAAGCCAAAAACCAGGAAGGGAATGCCCAATATATTCAAAATCAGACTCTCTGAATTAATAGTTTTCCATGAAAATATATGAAATGGTAACTTCATAATATTAACCGTCAGGTAAAACCAGGCTCCCGTGCCTAAAAACAGGAACTTGGGCAGTTTAAGACCTAATAAATATACCGACATAATAGGTCCGGCAGCATTACCTATCATCGTACTAAAACCACCTAAAAGTCCAATAATAGAGGCGAAAACAGGATGACCAACCCATTTTTCATTAACAAATCCTTTGGTTTGCAATAACATTAAAGTTAAACTTCCCAAAACAATGCCCGCCATACATAATTTAAAAATGGTATCGGAAACATACATACCAAGATAATGACCCAGGATAATCCCTAATAATGCCATTGGTAACAATTTCCACAACGTCTTCCATTCTGTATGTCCCTTATAATGTCTAACGGCAAATAAGTCGGCAAAAAGTAACATCGGTAAAACTATGCCTGACGACACTTTGCCACCAAAAATAATGGCCATAATAGGTATGGCCAATAAGGCAGTACCTTTTATTCCACCTTTCGCCATACCAATAAAATAAGCAGAACTAAATAATCCTATCCAACTCCAAAAAGAAAGACTTGGAAAAAATAGACTCATGAATATGTGGCTTTGAAAGGAGAACGAGCTTTCCAAACAAGGATTATAGGTGAAAACCAAGGTATAAGTATTGGAAATAGAGGCGCCAACCATTTAGACGTTGGTTTTATATAGACTATTGTGTCCTTTCCAACTGCTCCTACTGAACTCTTAATTTCCATGGCAGTACGGTAAAAGTTTAATTTCCTAACTTTTAATTTAATGGCATTTTCAACCATTAAAAATAACATATTCAGATATAATTGCATTTTGAGATTAGTTTCTTCTTCAAATCCTGCCAAATTTGCTTCCAGCGTTTCTCCATTAATTAAAGTGGAATAAAAACAAACTAACTTTCCATCTAAATAACCCGCAGTTACATTATACTTTTCTTTAAAAGCTTCTTTCATACTTGAAAAATAGGACTGCGGGACCGTTGCCATTTTAAAAGTAGCTTCAGATAAAATTCCTATATATAATTTATGTAAAACTGCTTGTGAATGTGTTATTTCTTCTTTGGTCAAGGTTTTCCAGCTAATATCTTTCATTTTATTTCTGGCTCTTGATAATCTAATCCTATACTTAGACGATAGAGCTAGTTCATAATGATGCATGGTTTCCCAATGTTTATCTATATTCATGATCATTGCAGGCTGATACTTAAAGGAAAAATAACCATTCTGTTCCAAGGCACCACAAACAGTGAAAAAATCTTTCCAAAGTATCGCTTTTGCCTTATACCTGGACGCTACACCTTGAAGAAAATGATGTAGTTCAATTTGAAAATGTTGATCTCTTAAATATTCGCTAAATGGATAGTTAGTTCCTGTTGAAAATATTTGACCCATTAACAAGATTTTTGCCTTAATTAATTTGCCAAGAATTCTTTTAACCGGATTTTTTTCCCTAATACTTTTATCTAAAGAAAAATCAAAAAAATAAATTGGAAAAAATCCCTTCACTTCATTACCAAATGAGTAGCAACCATATATTACTTTTACATTTTCCGGCATGGCCGTTAACATGTTTTTGTGAAAGTCAAAAGATAGCCATGGATTAAATCTTTCATTTGCATCCATTAGCGACCATTTTAATGCAACCTCATTGAGGTCCTCAAAAGTAGTAAAACTGAAAGAAAACAAACTATTTTGGGCTGTTCCTGCCATTGGTTTTAATAGATCGAAAAAATTCAAGCTATCACAATTAAGAAAACTTTTGTAAATACTCAAAGTAATGATTTTGATGAAATACTAACCAATACACGTACAGAAATGTTTTAAAAGTAAATTTAAAATTGAAAAATTGTTTTCAGACCTATTTCAACATAATTAGTATTTTTACACCAAAATAGACAAATCAGATGAAATTAATTCTAAACTCCTTTTACTCCTTGACATTATTAACCCTTTTAGGTTGTGGACCAAGCGCAGAAGAAAAGAATCAACAAAATGCCCAAGTTTTAAGTGAACAAATACCTGGTACTTGGCAAATAACGTATATGAGTGTCAAAATTGAATCGTATCAATCTGTTGGAAAAGATTCTTTATTTGAAGCAAGAGAAGAAACATGGGAAAACCAATTTCAGGTTAAACCATTCAGGATGTTTTTTGATAAAGACAAAAAGTATCATCAAACTTTTAGAGGCAGGGATAATTCACTTATTAGTGAATATTTTGGTATTTGGAAAATAAATGGAGATACCTTAACACTAACTCAATCCGATCAAACCCTTGAATATAAAATAGATATCAATAACGGACAAATCTTTATGACTAGTCTGATGGATTGGGACGGTGACCAGGTTGAAGATGACACGTATTACGCAAAGCAAAGATTGATTAGTAAAAGGTCTGTCGAGTAAGGAATTAATAACCAAGGAAAAATTTGGTTTCATATTTTCCACCGGTCAAATTTTCCTTACCTACAAATGAACCAATCAAATCGGAAGTTAAAGTAGCCGTTATATTGTATTGACCATTTGGTAATTTAACGACATACATACTCCCATCTTTAACTTCAATTTTTTCACTAACGGGACCACTATAAATAATGGTCAGGGTAAATCCTGTAATATTTTTTATAGTGATTTCATTTAGTTTAGAACCTAGGAGAGACTCACTTTTATTCATAGCAGGTAAAGCGTTATAATCACCTGCAAGAATGGTTGCCACTTCTTGATCTAAGATTTTCTTTTTTGCATCTTTAAAATATCTGCCTGTAGGAAAAAGCTTTTGATAATTTTCATAAGCTTCATTAGTATTTGTCGATTTGGCCCTCATCCAGGTTTGTTCATCAAACAAAGCTAATTCCTTTTTCGCCAAAGGAGAAAACTTATGTTTAGGGTACTCTTTTAAAAAATCCTGATAGGCTTCAATGGTATTTAATGCATTGGCTTGAAACCATTTATCGGCACCTACGTCTTTCTTTTCAGGTTTTTCTACCTTTTGAGGTTCCATTTGCCTACTCATATTCTTTTGAACCCTGGAAATTTCAGAAGGAGAAACTGGCGCTTTAGAAGCCATTAAATTTAAAGAAGGTGCATTACTATTTAATCCCTGAATTTTTGCAGTTGCCTGATCTTTGTATACACTATTGGGAAAAGACTTTACATAATTTTCAAAAACCTTTACATAATTAAAATCTTTAATCCTGTTCCATTCGGCCTCACTCTGGGCACTGGCATAGCTTGATTTTGCTTGCTGTATATATTCAGAAAGTGGAAAACGTGAGATAAAATCATCATAAGCCTCTGCCGTATTAAACATTTTTGTTCGATTCCAGGAATCTTCTTGTCTAATTTTAGTTAGGTTAGCAAAAGCCTGTGAATTATACTTCGATCCCGCATAATCTCTCATAAAAACCATATAAGCCTCTTCGGAATTGACTGTCTTTGCCTTTTCCCAAGCAGCTTCTGTGTCCACCAATTGTAACTGAAGCCTGGCATCATATTTATATTTACCGTAAGGAAACTTACTTAAATAATCTACGTAAGCCTCTTCGGTGTTTAAAGATTGAACCTTTTTCCATAAAGCTTCTTCCGGTGATATTCCATTAGACACAGGTTTTTCCCAAGAAGCTTTATTGTTCAAGCCCATTGAAGTCATTACAGCACAGGAATTAAAAAAAATAGCTATTAAACCAAAAACAAGAGTAATATTAATTTTCATGGGGATACATTTGAAACATATCATTAAGCAATTGAACGAATTGAGTGCAAATTAGCAATTTATTGCTTACAATATATATTAAAATGCCTATTTTGCACCAAAAAGTACAAAAACAAAATCAATGACCTCAATGAACGCAGCGCAAGTCTTAATTTTATTGGAACAAACTAAAATTGCACCTGTCTTTTTTAATCCAGATGTTGATTATTCAAAAAAAATTGTAAAAGCTTGTTACGATGGTGGAATGAGAGTATTTGAATTTACCAATCGTGGCGTTGAAGCTCCTACCGTTTTTTCTGCGTTGAGAGATTTTGTCAATGAAAATTGTCCGGAAATGGCATTGGGTATTGGTACCATTTTTACTGCCGAAGAAGCCAAAGATTACATAGATATGGGTACTGACTTTATAGTTCAGCCTATTACCTCCTTAGAGGTAGGTGAAGTTTGCAGAGAACATAAAATTCCCTGGTTACCTGCTGCAGCAACACTCAATGAAATATGGCATGCTAAACAAGCCGGGGCTACCGTGGTTAAATTATTTCCAGGCAATGTATTAGGACCTGGGTTTGTAAAAGCCATTAAAGGACCTTTGCCCAACATTAAAGTAATGGTTACAGGGGGCGTAGAACCAACGCAGGAAAGTATTCAATCCTGGTTAAAAGCTGGGGCAAATTTTCTTGGTATGGGCTCCCAGTTATTTGCCGGAGAATTAAAAACAGCAGAAGATTTTTCAAAACTTAGCTTAAAAGTAAAACAAGTATTATCCTATTAATATGAAAGAAATAAGTGAATTACTTGATTTATTAAATTTAGAGCAAATTGAAGAGAATTTGTTTAGAGGATATTCCAAAACGGTTGGAAGTGCCAATGTTTTTGGTGGCCAGGTCCTGGCGCAAGCACTAAGTGCCGCTATAAATACCGTTCAGGAAGAAAGGCATGTGCATTCTTTACACTCTTATTTTATTCTTCCTGGCAATCTAGATATTCCTATCATATTTCAGGTGGATAGAATTAGGGATGGCGGAAGTTTTACTACAAGAAGAGTAAAAGCTATTCAGCAAGGTCGTGAGATTTTTTTAATGTCCGCATCTTTCCAATCAGATGAAATTGGATTTGATCACCAAATAGCTATGCCCAAGGTTCAGGAACCTGAACAATTAGTAAGCTGGAAGGATTTAGCCAAGCATTTCGGAGAATTTTTACCTCAAAATATGTACGACTTCCTTAATCTTGACAGGCCTATTGAATTTAGACCGGTGGAATTATACAATCCCGCTGTACCTGAAAAAAGAGATCCGTTTCGTCATATTTGGATGAAATCTATCGGTGAAATGCCCGAAAATCCAAAATTTCATCCATTAGTATTAGCATACGCCTCAGATTATAACCTTTTGACCTCAGCACTATTACCCCACGGTAAAGAAGGAAGTATTCCCAAATTGCAGCTCGCCAGCTTAGACCATGCCATGTGGTTTCATAGACCCTTTAGGATGGATGATTGGTTACTTTATGCCATTGATAGTCCAAGTGCCTCAAATTCTAGAGGATTTACCAGAGGAAATATTTTCACCAGAGATGGAAAACTTGTCGCCTCCGTAGCACAGGAAGGTTTAATGAGACCAAGAAAACAACCTAAAGAAGAATAATTTAATCATTTTTTATCTTGAAATATCTGCTAATTGCCCCTCGGTTATCAAAATAATATCATCGAGTAGCATCTTTAGTAAAATACCCTTTTTGCCCGCATTAATCCAAACGATAATGTTTGTATGTGTGGAAGAATGAATATAAACAGGGAATTTCTTCTTCATCGCTATGGGTGAGCACCCACCTCTCATATAACCTGTTTTAACCATTAACTCTTCCGTCGGAAGAAGATCTATTTGTTTAATTCCCGCAACTTTTTCTAACTTTTTTATTGATAATTGTTCATTTGCTGGTAAAACTGCTACTATTATTTCTTTATCCATACCCATACATATTAGTGTTTTATATAATAGGTTTTCTGGAATGTTATTGTCTAAAGCAATTTGTTCGGCATCATAATTATCCTTGTTTATCTTATAATTAACCATTTCATACGGGATTTTTTTAACATCCAGCAACCTTACAGCATTTGTTTTCATAAAATAGTATTGTAATCTTAAACAAGATGATAAATAAGTGTGTTGAAAATTATAAAAAAGATGAACAAAGAATGGACAAACTTAACGGAGGAAAACCAAATAGATGAAATTATAGCTTTATCGAACTCCATTCCAGTATATATTTTTAAGCATTCAACTACCTGTGGAATTAGTGCTCAAGCTAAAGAAAATGTAGAAATTTCTTTCAAAAACACAGATAAACCGCTCAAATTTTACTACTTAGATCTATTAAAATATCGGTCTATTTCAAATGCAGTAGCTTCAAAGCTCAATGTTCATCATCAATCGCCACAACTGATATTAGTCCATGACGGTCAGGTTGCTTTTACCACCTCTCACCATAAAATAAAGGCTAACATACTGGAAGACAGCCTTTCTTTGTTAAAGTAAAAGCAGACTATTGCCTAAATAAATTATCTCCTTTTTTGAACCTAAGCAATAAAGTTAGAAGGGAGAGAAAACCAAGTATGAAAAACAGCGAAGAAATATTGTATCCCCAAATACCATTGTAATCTTTCCTCGCTATGTAAATTAGGCTAAAAGTCAGAATAATTAACGCAAACTGTTGACCCAACAAGTAAAGTAGTTTGGCACTTCTCCAAATATCAGGAGTTTTTAAACTACTGTTACCCGTTTGAAATTGTACTACTGTATCTCTGATCAACTTGGGTAAACTTATTATATTCCTGCCAATAATGCCGGCCTCTTTAAACCATTGAGATTGGTTAGTTTCATTAAGATACTTCTTAACTATTGGCGAAAGATATTTAAGTGGATTTTCACCGGGACGAAGGACTAAAGAAACACCTAATAACAAGGAGAATGTTCTACCTAACAAAATATAATCTTTTGGAATTCTAAATGACGCTGACAAATCTTTTAAACTGGTATTTAACATGATATGACTTACAGGATTATTCCAGAACGCTGGATTCATTGCACCCTCCGGGTTAAATAACTGGTCGATATCATTTTCTAAAAACTGATTTAATGCCTTTGCCAAATCTATAGCCAGAGATTCGGCAGTGGGAGAATCATTGATAAATCCCAGGGTAATGAGTTGTTTTGATAATTTTTGTGCGTCTAAGGTAGAAAAAGCAATAATTAATCCAGGAATTTCCTTTTTAAATAATGGAGATAAGGTACTTACTGCGCCATAATCGAGCAAACAAATATTACCTGTCTTATCAACCAGAATATTTCCGGGATGAGGATCTGCATGATAGAATCCATTATCAAAAATCATTCGGCAAAATCCATTCCACAGTCTATCGACGATAATTTTAGGATCAATGTTATTTAAAGAGAGAAATTCTTTGTCGGTAATTTTGTTTCCATCCATCCAACTCATTGCCAAAACTTTTCTACCTGACAAGGATTCAAAAACAGTTGGAAAAGACCAAAAATTTTCATCAGACAGTGAAGAAGAAATAGAAATAAGTGAATTAGCTTCTTCTTCGAAATCAATTTCCTGTAAGATAAGAGCTTCTATTTGTTTATAGGCATAATCTAAGCCTTCCAATGTAAAAAACCGACCTATCCAATAAGTTAAATTTCTTATTATGGCCAAATCAATTTCTGCAATTCTTTCAATATGTTCATGTTGAATTTTCAAAACTACAGGCGTTCCATCTATTAACCAAGCTTTATGGACCTGACCAATTGAGGCAACCGCCATGGGAGTTTCCTCAATTTTTGTAAAAATATCTGAAAGGGGAACGGCGTAATGAGATAATAGAGATGATTGTATTTGAGAAAAATCTTTTGGTGTTGCTGCATCTTGTAAACCTTCTAATTGCTTTTTAAACGATTCTGGCAAGAAAAATCCTGCAATAGAAAGAAATTGACCAGCTTTTATAAATAAGCCTTCAAGATTAGAAAATAGATGTTTTAGTTGATCTCCTTTTTGATAAAGCAACGTATTCAAATTTCTCTGATAATATGCCATTCCAAAAAAGAAAGAAATAAATTTTAATCGATAATATGAAAAAAGGAAGCCAATGGTATAACCCATTACTTTTCTGACTCTATAAGTTTTATTAAACTTTACATTAAAATGCTTCTTCATCACGACTTTTTACCGACATATAAAACATTATACAGTAGAATTGTTGTTCAATAAATAAAAGAAATAGACATGTTAGACTGGTTAAATCATTTTTATGAACATAAATTCTCTAATTATGCAGAATTTATAGGAATTCTAATAGGGACTTTTGTAGTAGGTTATACTTTTAGTAAATTTTTTCGGCGATTTATATTAAAATCGACGCTCATAATGCAGAATGATCCAACAAATTATCAATTTTTACGACATTTTTTGGCGGCGGTGATATACATTGTAGGTATATCATTAGCTATATATTCTGTACCAAGTATGAGAACTATAGCCAACTCCATGCTTGCAGGTGCCGGAATTTTGGCTGTTGCCATTGGTTTTGCTTCTCAACAGACCCTAAGTAATATAATAAGTGGTATATTCATTGTCATATTTAAGCCGTTTAGAGTAAACGATAGATTAAAAATAAGAGAAACCCTGAACGGCATTGTTGAAGATATAACGCTTAGACATACCGTAATTAGAGATTTTGAAAATAGACGAATCATTGTACCCAATACCTTGATGGGCAATGAGATAATTATAAATTCTGATCTTGATGATGATAGAATATGCAATTGGTTGGAAATTCAACTTGAACACGGAACAAATATCGATCACGCAAAAGAATTATTGGAGAAAGCAGCCATTGCACATCCCTTATCTTTGGATAATCGCACTCCTGAAGAATTTGATGAAGATTCTTCTACGGTTAAAGTTAGAATTGTTCAAATAAATCCGTTAGGTATTATTATCAGAGCTTGGATTTGGACGGTAAATAGTGCAAAAGGATTTGAATTAAAATGTGATCTTTATGAAATTATTTATAAAAAATTTAATGACGAAGGAATATCTTTCTCTAAAATAAATCAATCTTTGAACGCGCTTAAGGAAAATGCCTAAAACAACAAATTTTAAATAAAATGGATACATTTATTGAATCTTTGAAAGGAATTAATCCAATTCTACTAGCTTTTGTAGCTACATTGTTTACTTGGGGAATCACTGCATTTGGAGCTTCTTTTGTTTTTTTCTTCAAAAAAATGAATCAAAAAGTCCTGGATGCCATGTTAGGCTTTGCTGCAGGAGTAATGATTGCCGCCAGTTACTGGTCCTTGCTGGCACCTGCCATTGAAATGACAGAAAAAGCGGCAAAAGTGCCTTCATGGCTTCCCGCATTGATAGGCTTTTTGGGTGGCGGAATATTTCTTTGGATTATTGACCGTTATCTACCCCATCTTCATCCAGGTTTTGATATTAATCAGGCGGAAGGTGTACCCTCATCATGGAAAAGAAGTATTTTATTAGTTTCGGCGATAACCATTCACAATATACCCGAGGGACTGGCTATTGGTGTTGCCTTTGGCGCAGCTGCCCATGGTTTAGATTCTGCCAGTCTTGGAGCCGCAGTGGCATTAACCATAGGCATAGGATTACAAAATCTACCAGAAGGCACAGCCGTTTCTGTCCCGCTGAGAAGAGAAGGAATGAGCAGGCGAAAAGCTTTTTTTTATGGACAGTTATCCGGTGTAGTTGAACCAATTGCTGGAGTACTTGGAGCTACCGCCGTTCTACTTATTGAACCTTTACTCCCCTACGCTTTATCTTTCGCGGCAGGAGCCATGATTTATGTGGTCGTTGAAGAACTGATACCCGAGTCTCATCTGGCAGGAAATACTGACCTCGCTACTATGGCAACTATTGTAGGATTTGCCATTATGATGACCCTGGATGTTTCCTTAGGGTAAAAAAATACCACCAAATACAAAGTAAATGGTGGCATTCAACAGATTGGTTGCTATTAAAAACTTATGGGTGGTGTTTCATCTAAAACGAAAATACATCTCAAAAAATAACAAAGTCCTTTATATCGCCAAACATAACTAAAATGAAGCCATTAAGATAAAAATAGGGTACCAATGCAATTTATCTACATATTTGGTAGAAAACAGTGCTTTATAAATGTATTTGAACGTTTATCATTTATTTAAGATCCTTTATTTTATCTTTAGTTAAGCAAAAGGGTTATTACAATGTCAACATTCTCATTAATCAGGTTCGATAAATTTCTTTATCCGAAAAACAGGTTACTGGCCCATCTTATTTTTTGGCTAATTTATCTGGGATATTTCACCATCGCCTTTGCTAGTTTTAGAGATAATTACACGCAAAGTTTCATTGAAGTACTGGTCACCTTGCCAGTTAGAATGTTTGCTACCTATTTAACTTTATATTGGTTAATTTCGAGCTTTCTTGATAAAGAAAAATATTTGGCATTCACCTTAATATTTATTTTTAGCGCCATTGGTATTGGCTATTTAGATCGACTGTTACTTCATTTATTTTATGTCCCTATTTATTTACCGAATTATGATTATGCCACATTTCCACTAACTAGCTTTACTAAGGCGTTGCAAAGAACCACTAATGTTTATACTATCGTTTTTGCTGCAGCTGCTATCAAGCTAATTAAAAAAAACTATGAAAATGAAAAAATAGCCAGAGAGCTTTCGAGAGAAAAACTAGATGCGGAACTTAAATTTTTAAAATCACAAATTCACCCACACTTCCTTTTTAATACGCTTAATTCCTTATATGCCTTGACGCTCCAAAAATCTGATCAATCTTCTGAAGTTGTATTAAAATTGTCTCATTTCCTGGACTACATGTTATACGATTGCAATGTGAGTCAAATTTCTTTGGAAAAAGAAATTGAACAAATGCAAAATTTAATTACGCTGGAAAAATTGAGATACGGTGATAGGTTAGATGTCGATTTTAACATAAGCGGTACCGTTAAAGACCTCAAAATACCACCTTTATTAATGCTACCCTTTTTAGAAAATGCTTTTAAGCATGGTGTAAGTCAACATACTGAAAATTCATTTATTTATATAGATCTTAAAGTAAAAGAGCTAAATTTAACCTTTAGAGTAGAAAATAGCAGTATTAATTCAGATAGTGATCTGGAAGCTGATTATACTAAAGGAATAGGACTTAAAAATGTAAAACGAAGGTTAGATTTAATTTATGGAGATGATGGATATAATCTAGAAGTTTTTAAAGAAGAAGATTCATTCACCATTGTTTTGAAAATTTCACTAATTACAAGTAATGAATAAAATTAAATGTGTTCTTGTCGATGACGAACCTTTAGCCCTGGATGTATTAGAATCATATATAAAGCGAGTAGATGGTTTGGAGCTGACGGCCCGATGTGATAATGCAATGAAGGCATTTGAAGTATTAAGAAATCAAAATGTTGATTTAATTTTCCTTGACATACAAATGCCAAAATTAAATGGAATTGATTTTTTAAAAACTTTACAAAATCCACCAAAAGTTATTTTCACTACAGCCTACAGAGACTACGCGATTGAAGCCTTTGACCTGGATGCAGTGGACTACCTTTTAAAACCAATACCCTTTGGCAGATTTCTAAAAGCACTGAGTAAGGCTTTTGGACAAATACAAAGTGCCAGTCAAAATACAATTAATAATGATGAGTACGAACCTTACATCACAACAGACACTTTAATTGTTAAGTCAGATAAAAAAATGATTAAAATAAACCTAAAGGAAATAATTTATATTGAAAGCCTAAAGGATTATGTTATAATTCATTTATCTGACAAAAGAGTCGTAACAAAACAAAAAATAAGTTTTTTGGAGCAGAAACTAATGGAGAACAATTTCATAAGAATTCATCGTTCCTTTTTAGTTTCTGCATCGAAAATTGAAGCTTTCACTCCCAGTCATATTGATATACATGGACAACAATTACCTATTGGTCGAAGCTACAAAAGTGAGGTAGGAAAAATACTAGGATACTAGTACTTACTTCACTGAAGATCCTGGACTATAGTTAATTTGTCACGAAGTTTTTTTTTCTTTTCTGGCTTATCTTCACCTCCTGAAAACTTTTTGGCAAAATCATCGCCGCCTTGTTTTGCTCTCGCCTGCTCAAGAATTAGTGGCCTTCCGCGAAATCTGGTTTTGGCAATTTTCTTTTGGATCTGTATAAAAGTATCCATAGGTAATTCCAGGGTCGAGGTAACATTACCAGTCACGATACGCCCAACTTTACTTTTGTGAATTCCACCTGCTTCACAGATAATTCTTAAAAGCCCACCTTTGTCCAGATTATCTTTTGAACCAAGATTTAAAACGAAACTAGACATTGGCACGCTACTATTTCTACCCTCGGATGACGAAGAAGAATTTCCGTAAGAAGATGAAGATTGTTTTCTATCTCTGTCACCTCTGTCTCTGTCTCCCCTATCTCTATCTCTTGAGACAGGATTTAAATCGGGTGCTCCTCTGTAATACTCCAGAAACCTGTTGAATTCTAAGGAAGCAAATCTTTTAATTAAATCTTCCCTGGACATATCCTTCAAGAAATGTAAAACATCTGGTAAGAAAGTATCTAGTTCCTCGTCATTTAATTCTACTTCTTTAACTCTTCTTAAAAGCTCAAGGAGTTGCTGTTGACAAACTTCCTGACCACTGGGAACGGGGAAAGGACGGAAATGTATTTTAGACAGATTCTCAATATTCCTTATTTTGTATGCATCTCTATTGGTAACAAGAGCGATAGAAACACCTTTCTCCCCTGCTCTACCCGTTCTACCACTTCGGTGAGTATAAAAAGGTAGTTCATCGGGAATATTCATGTGGATTACGTGCGTAAGCCCACTGACATCCAAACCTCTTGCAGCAACGTCTGTTGCTACGAGAATACGAAGCGCACGATTCCTGAATTTATCCATGATTTTTTCACGTTGCTTCTGGTCCATGTCACCGTGAAGGGCCCCAGAAGTATAACCGTCTTTCATTAAGTTATCGGCAACGTCTTGGGTATCCATTCTGGTTCGGCAAAAAATCAAAGCATAAATAGACGGGTTGAAATCCAGTAAACGTTTCAATGCGGCATACTTATCTTTTTCCTGAACGATACAATAGCGATGTTCGATATTAACGTTACCCGAATTTTTTTCTCCTGCTGAAATTTCAACAGGTTTTACCATGTAATTTCTTGCCAGATTCCTAACGGAATTTGGCATGGTTGCAGAAAAGAGCCACGTATTTCTCGACGAACTACAAGCAGAAATAATGGCATCAAGATCTTCTTGAAAACCCATATTTAACATCTCATCAGCTTCATCAAGAACTAAAATTTTGATATCGTCAAGTTTAATAGCTCTCCTGTCTAATAGATCAACTAATCTACCCGGTGTTGCTACAACGATATGAGCATTTCTTTTTAAGGCTCTAACTTGTTCCTGGATGCTTGCACCTCCATAAACAGCCACTATATTTAGGTGTGGTTCTTCGCCTAGAAAGCGATTTATATCACCGGTTATTTGTAAACAAAGCTCTCTGGTTGGAGCTAATATAAGCCCCTGAACACAAAATTGACCCGCATCAACTAAATCAATTAATGGAAGTCCAAAAGCGGCTGTTTTTCCCGTACCGGTTTGAGCCAAAGCGACTAAATCTTCTTTTCCGGAAAGCAGAAAAGGAATAACTTTTTCCTGGATTAAGGTTGGTTGTTTGTAACCAAGTCCTTCAATAGAGACAAGTAATTGTTGTGAAAGACCCAGGTCTGAAAATGAACTCATGTATTATTTTTAATTAAGCCGCAAAGGTACGTCTTATTTCATTAAAATACGCTTTTATTTATTAGTAACCTTTTTTAAAGCTAAAGCGTTAATGCAAAAACGAAGACGCGTTGGTTTTGGACCATCAGGAAAAACATGACCAAGGTGTGAATCGCACGTTCCGCAACATACTTCAATCCGCTGTTGACCAAAACTATTATCCAGAGTATAAACTACAGCATTTTCTTCCACAGGTTTAGTGAAAGATGGCCAACCGGTGCCACTTTCAAATTTCTCCTCAGCATCAAACAAGGTGGTTCCACAACATACACATTCATATTTACCAGCCTCAAATGAATTACACATTTGATTGGAAAATGGCCTTTCTGTGCCTTTCTTTCTGGTAATCTGGTACACCTCAGGAGATAAAATTTCTTTCCATTCAGCGTCTGACTTAACTACCTTAATGTCATTCTTATCTCTTATTTTTTTAGCCTCTAATATTACCGTTTCCCAGTTCATTGTCATTTTTTTATTGCCATAACAAATCAGATAAACCAAAGGTTTATCCGAACTGCTTAAACTTGATTCCGGATTATTATAGTCAAATACTTTATAAGCATTAAGATTTCCAAGTTAATTTACTCCATTAGATTTAACTTAATGTAAAAAGTCTTACCTTAATATTATATTTTGATCACTAAATTTGAATTATATGCGTTATTATACTTTTTTGTATTGTTTTTTAATTCTTCCTTTGATTGGGTGCACACTGCATGCTCAGTCTATTCCGCCTGTTAATTATCAACATCTTGAATACAGAATGATTGGTCCATTTCGAGCGGGAAGAACGGTTGGAGCTACAGGTGTGCCCACTCAGCCAAACCTCTTTTTTATGGGGGTAAATAATGGAGGTGTATGGAAAACAGATGATTATGGTAGAACCTGGCTTCCTATTTTTGATAAAATGCCCACAGGATCCATTGGTGATATTGCCGTTTCTCAAACAAATCCTGAAATTATATATGTTGGCACAGGTGAGGGTCTTCATCGCCCTGATTTAAGCGTTGGCAATGGAATATATAAATCAGAAGACGGAGGAACCACCTGGAACCATTTGGGTTTGAATGACATACAGCAAGTAGGAAGAATTATTGTTCATCCCTCTAATCCAATGGAAGTATTTGTAGCTGGCTTAGGCCATCCTTACGGAGCCAATGAAGAAAGGGGTGTTTTTAGATCTCAGGACGGTGGAAAAACATGGCAAAAGGTTCTATTCGTAGATAAAAATACGGGAGCCATTCAAGTGGAATATAATCCAGCTAATCCAAAAATTCTTTTTGCCAGCTTATGGGAGCATAGAGAAGGTCCCTGGGAGAATGGAAATTTTTCAGGCATACACAGCGGCCTTTTTAAATCCGTCGATGGTGGGGATACATGGAAACCTATCCAGAAAGGATTGCCAGGAGCTACCGATGGACTTGGCAGAATAGGCATTTGTTTTGCACCCAGTAATACTAATCAAATGTACGCTACCGTCGATGCAAAAAGTAACGGTGGAATTTATCAGAGTAATGACGCAGGAGAAAATTGGAGTTTGGTAAGCCAAGATCCAAGAACGTGGGGACGAGGTAGTGATTTTGCGGAAATTAAAGTGCACCCTAATCATCCTGAAATTTTGTTTATTGCCAATGTTGCTGCTTATAAATCAATAGATGGCGGTAAAAACTGGTTTTCAATTAAAGGTGCACCCGGGGGAGATGATTATCATCGTATCTGGATTAATCCACTACAGCCTGATATTATGATTTTCGCAGCCGATCAAGGAGCTGTAATTACGGTTAATGGTGGAAAAACATGGAGTTCCTGGTATAACCAACCCACCGCTCAACTTTATCACGTAACTACTGACAATCAGTTTCCTTATCATGTGTATGGTGGTCAACAAGAAAGTGGTGCTATAGGTGTTGCCAGTCGTGGAAATGGAGGACAGATTTCTTTCCGCGATTGGTACGGCGTCGGTGCCGATGAATATGCTTATGTTGCACCTGATCCTTTAAATCCAGATATAATATATGGAGGAAGAGTTTTGAAGTTTAATAAGAAAACCGGACAAACACAATATGTTGGTCCTGAAAATCTTAGATCAAGCCAATACAGAGTTCTCAGGACAATGCCATTGCTTTTTCACCCCGCCAACCCGAAATTGTTACTTTTTGCTACCAATAAGCTGTGGAAAACTTTAGATGGCGGATACCATTGGGAAATAATAAGTCCTGATTTATCCAGAGATAAACCAGATATTCCAAATAATATAGGTGTTTTTAAAACACCTGAATTATTTGGAATGGCCAGAAGAGGGGTCATTTACTCCGTTGGCCCTTCACCTCTCGATGCAGATCTTATCTGGGCTGGAACTGACGATGGTTTGATTCATATAACCAAAGATGGAGGAAAATCATGGTCAAATGTTACTCCCCCTACCCTCCGTTCCTGGGATAAAATTTCTCAAATTGATGCCAGTCATTTTGATAAAAACACTGCCTATATTTCAGTTAATGCCTTCAGATTGGATGATCTGAACCCTTATATTTACAAAACAAAGGATAGCGGCAAAACATGGACTTTAATAACTAAAGGCCTTCCAAAAGATCCCGTAAATGTGGTAAGAGAAGATCCTAAACAACCTGGATTATTATTCGCAGGGACGGAAAATGAGGTTTTTTTCTCAGCTGATGATGGTGATAACTGGCAATCTCTAAGATTAAATATGCCTGCTACCTCTATTCGTGATCTTGTAGTGAAGGAAAAAGACCTGGTCATTGGCACACACGGCAGATCCATTTGGATCTTAGATGATATTGCACCCCTCAGGGAAATAAAAAAGGCAATCAATAATGACTTTTTATACAAGCCTTCACAAGCATTTAGGGTTCGTTGGAATATGTTTTCAGATACCCCACTGCCACCAGAAGAACCAACAGGAAAAAATCCACCAGATGGCGCCATTATAGATTATAATTTGGGTGAAAATGCAAGACTGGTCACCATTGAGATTTCAGATACTCAAGGCAACCTTATAAGGAAATTTTCATCCACTGATGTTACCGAAAAACTAGATACTAATACTTTGGGATATCCAACGTATTGGTTCAGACCAGCCCAAAAAGTACAAACAGCTAAAGGATCTCACCGATTTGTATGGGATGTAAGGTATGCACCACCAAAAGGAACTCAAAGAGGTTATGCCATTGCTGCAGTTTATAAAAACACCCCGGCAGGACCTGATGGACCATTTGTTCATCCTGGTTCTTACAAAGTCAAATTAAACATTGATGGTTATGTGATGGAAAAAGCGCTCGATGTTAAAATGGATCCTCGTGTAATTATAAGCGAAGATGACCTGAACCTGCAATCTAAATACGCATTGATTTGCTACCAGGCTTACCATAAACTTCAAGACATCAGAGAATCCTTAGATGAAAAAATTAAATCTGCCAGTCTATCCGTTGAAAACATAACAGCATTAAAAAGAAAGAGAGGCTCAGGCTCTCCTGGCGGTGGAGACATATTATATGGAAGTATTTATGAAACTTCCAATGAGAAAGAAACAGTGGTAGGTTTACAAGAAAAGTTTCTATTTATGCTTCATATTTTACAGTCTGCTGATGCAAAACCAACCCCGCAATCTATTTTAGCTATTGAAAAAATGGAAGCTTCTTTAAAATATTTCGAAGCTAATTTAAAATAATCCCTACCAAATATGATAATTTATGAGAACTATTAAACTTTTTTTCTCATAGATTCTTTGCCATTTTACGCGAACCAAAAGTAACGATGGACAAGTTCAAGGAGATTATTTCCAACCTCTTTTTCTGAAAAAATGAGAATATCTTTTTTCTTACTTATCGAAGTAGTCTAAAATTCTTACCTATTTAAAAATGTTCGAAATTAAAAAACAACTTTGTTATCTTTGAAAGTACAATATTTTAATGTATAATAACACACTCCAACAAATTAAACAATGAACACACACGCTGATAGAAAATTTGAAAGGAAAAATCAAGCGGTGATGAATCCAGTTACTCAAAAACAAATCGATAGCGAATCCAAATTTAAATTTTTGGACAATCGACCAGAAGCAATTGCTCAAAGAAAACTTATAGAGATAGCTAACCATAGCCCACAGGTTAATCAACTGAAAGCTATTCAGCAAATGGCAAAAAATATTCCCCAAGAAGCACATTTGAAAGTAATGTTGAAACAAAATACTTCAACGCCAATTCAAGATATAAAGGATTACGGAATTACACAACTATCTCACAACCAGAAGGACGTAACCAACCCTGGCGTCGTCATTCAACGCGTAGGTGAGGATACTTTGGAAGAGACGGTTTCGTCTAATGAGACTGATATAGAAACCATGCAACGAAATGAAAAATATTACCTAAGATTTGCGCTAGAACTCCGCAAAATGGTGAAACGTGAAATCCCTGAAGAGGAAATGATTAGTATCTGGGAAAGATTTTCCTTAGCAATGAAAAGACATGAAATTTTATTGCCGAATTGGGGGGAGACAGATTGGGGTAAAGTTGAAGCTAGGAAAAAAGAAGTTGATACAACTGAAATACAGTTAGCTAAATTGGAAGCCTTCAGAGAAGACATTCAGTTCCTTACCGAACTCATTGAAACCGAACAGGGTGAAGAGTTACAAGTTAATAATGTCACCTTGTGGAGTAATATTGAAATCGGTCGTACAGCTGCCAACAACGAAGATTTAAACGAGAAAATGGGTGTCACCAATGGTGGAACTCCAATGAATAGGACCAGTATGGGCGCGTTATTAGATTTATTCGCGGTTGGGTCTACTGATGGCAGCAATGCTGATTTGGAAAACGTCAATGGAGACCTTTTGCTGGCAAACAAAAACCCCTATATGCAGTGGGGCGGATCTTTTAACTTTTGGTCGGCAGTGAGCGCCAACTTTGCTGCCAAAGCCACTGGAGATGTTCATGTATATGTGCCTACAGGGACTGGAACTGGGTCCGTGTTTTGGATGGCAGAATTACCAGAGTTAAGAAAAAATCCCAAGGTCAGAAACATTTTTATTCACGAATTGAGTGCCAAGGGTAGAGAAGCGGTGGCGAAAAGAAAAGCTGATATTTTAAACCAATTGGAACTTAATACAATACTTAATTCACCCATAGCATGGACAACTTCCGAAATTAGTGGTTTGACAGTCACCGGAGCTGGCGGTGTTAAAGGGGTATCAGCCGGCAGGTTGGAGGATATAGGCAATAAATGGAATAATAAAGCGAAAAGGAATAAGGCGAAACGTTCTCAAATGGAATAAACGTTAATAATGTTTTAATTGAAAAAGGCAATCCGAAGATTGCCTCTTAAAGGGTCGGAGTGACTGGATTCGAACCAGCGACCCCTAGCACCCCATGCTAGTACGCTACCGGGCTGCGCTACACTCCGTTCTCGTGGGTAATACTGGATTCGAACCAGTGACCTCTGCTCTGTCAAAGCAGCGCTCTAAACCAACTGAGCTAATCACCCTTAACAACCTTACAAAACTAATGACTTTATTCAAAAAAAGAAACCTGGAAAAAGATTAATTATTTAAAATTTTCTATTTGTAATGTATTTGATAGGACAAAAAATAGGATAATTCAATGCGCTATAACTTAAAAAAATACACCTTACTAATTAACATTCAATTAATTAAAGTATAAATATTCAATATTTTATGAAAAGAGATACTTCGGATATACCAACGTAGATCAATTAATTCGTTATATTTGAATATGAAAGAAAAAGAAGTATGGCCATAAAAAAAACGGTAACTAAAGGTTTATTAAAAGATATTTTTTGTTGTTTTATCACCCTTCATGTTAAAGAATTACCTATGAAATACATCCATATATTAAGCATTTTTATTTTTTTACCTAAATTTTCTTTTACCCAAGTTTTTAATAAAGCTAAAGTTGAAAAAATTCAGGCAGGAATAAAGCTCGAACATTGGTCAGGTACCCATGAAAGTTGGGGAAATCAATATATATTAATATTAAAAGCAAAATACCCTAAGTATAGATTAGATCTTGCTTTTGCTAAAGATAGTTTGATAAAAACCAGTTCTTTTGCTAAACAAACTAATGCTCTAGCTGCCATAAACGGAGGCTTCTTTGATATGAAAGCGGGTGGTTCTGTCTCATTTTTAGTTTCTGACGGACAAGTCATTCATGAAAATAAACCTAATGTTTTGTCGTCGGACAATGAAATGGGAGCCAACGCACTGGTTATTTATGGAAATGGAAAAAGTGAAATTTTACCAACCGAGGGAGCAAATCGTATTCCAATACTTGAAAACGTTGAAGATGCATTAGTAACAGGCCCTTTACTTTTAAATAACAATCAATTTAATAACCTTCAAAAAAGACCTTTTAATGATTTAAAGCACCCACGAAGTGCCATTTGTTTAGGAAAAAAAGAAATATGGCTGGTTGCCGTCGATGGCAGACATAAAGAAGCTGCAGGATTAAATCTGAATGAACTTTCACAGTTTCTATTATCTTGCGGTTGTCAACATGCCATTAATTTAGATGGAGGTGGGTCTACCACTCTTTTTTTGAACACAAAAAAAATAGATGGTATTGTAAATCATCCTTCTGATAACAAAAAATTTGATCAGGAAGGAGAAAGACCGGTCGCTAATATTCTTTTCATTAGAAAAAATGATTAGGTATACATCGTTAAGAAATTGAAACAGAATGGAATCAAATGTTTTTTCACTATATGATTTAGGTACCCTCATAAAAAGAGTTCTTTCCCTCAATTTCCAGGATAAAATTTGGGTTAAAGCTGAAATAGCAGGTTGTAAAGTAGTAAGGGGAATCGCTTATTTAGATTTGATTGAAAAAGAAGAAGGTCAGTCAGACAAGATAATAGCGCAACAAAGTGCCGTCATCTGGCAGGGTACTTTACAGAAAATAAATGGAAAACTTTCAGAACCAATTACAGGTTTTCTAGAAACTGGCAGAGAGGTTTTAGTTTTAGTCCAGATAGATTTTAATGTGAGATATGGTTTAAAACTTGTTATCGATGATATAGATCCTGCCTATACTCTGGGTAAATTATTTCAACAACGACAGGAACTTGAAAAACTGATTTACATTGAAAAGTTACATGAACCAAATAAACGAATCGCACTTGCTCCCGTTATCCAAAAAATAGCTGTACTTAGTAATGATCAGGCAGCTGGTTATCATGACTTTGTTCATCAACTAACCGAAAATGCAATGAATTATGCCTTTTCATTAACTTTATTTCCTATTTCACTGCAGGGGACTCTTGTGGAGGAAACTGTACTTAATCAGCTAAAAGAAATATTGAAATCAAAATATACCTTCGATGTTGTACTAATCCTTCGAGGCGGAGGATCAAAATTAGATTTAGCGGGATTTGATAGCATACATATTTGCCGCGCTATTTCTTCCTTTCCTATCAAAATCATTACTGGCATTGGTCATGAAGTGGACGAAACGCTCTCTGATATAGTCGCAGGTATTTCATTAAAAACACCCACTGCCGTAGCTGAATATCTGCTATATCATAATCAAACTTTCGAAACTTCTATTCAACAAATGGTTTTAAAAATCAATGATATAGCTAAGTATAAAGTGCAACAAGCTAAGCTAAGGATATTGCGGTTTCAACATGAACTATCTTTAAGACCTATGAGAGTCATTGATAAAACAAATACTAAGCTTGAAAATATTCAAAAATATTTACCCAATTTAGTTGATAACAGGCTAAAAAAAGAAAAGGTAAAATTGTCATATTTAGATAGATTAATAAGTCTTGTTAACATCCCAAGCACTTTAAAAAGAGGATTCTCGATTACGAAAATTTTACCTGACAATAAACCATTGAATGATGGTTTAATAGCAAATATGGAGATTGAAACCATCTGGGAAAAAGGTAGTTTCAAAAGTATTATTATTAATAAATAATCATAACAAGAAAAAATGAATACAGATAACATAAGTTACGAAAAGGCTTATTCAGAATTAGAGACAATAATAAATCAACTGGAGTCTGATGCCCTTTCCATTGAGTTATTAGCAGAAAAAGTTTCCAGAGCAGCCTATTTATTAGAATTATGTACCCAAAAAATGCGTTCCATAGAAGCAGATATTCAGCAAATAATAGGTACGTCATAATTCAAAAATTCTATGCAGGTTCTAACGGTACTTAGCTTAGGTTCTAATGTTGGTGATAGGTTAAATTATTTAACGTTATCTAAAACAGCTATTCAAAACTACATCGGCTCCATACAACTATCTTCAAATATTTATGAGACAGAACCCTGGGGAGTTGATAATCAGGACAGTTATTTAAATCAAGTCATTACTGTTCAAACAGATCGAACTCCCAATGAATTACTTAAATATATTCATTTAATTGAAAGAGAACTTGGGCGAATTCGTAGGGTACATTATGGTCCAAGAACCATTGATATTGATATATTGTATTACGGAGAAAGAATTATAGATATAGAAAATTTGAAAATTCCTCATCCTCACATTCAAAAAAGGCGATTTATTTTAGTTCCTTTGTTTGAAATTTTACCACAAATGCAACATCCTTTACTAAAAAAAACCAATCAGGAATTACTGAATATGGTAAAAGATGAAGGAAAAGTAACAGAGTGGCAACCTTATTGAATGTATGAAAAGTGAATCATTAGCTTACCCTTATATAGTCATAGAAGGTAATATCGGCGTAGGTAAAACAACATTTTGTCGTAAGCTTCAAGAAAAATATGATGCTCGTTTGATATTAGAACAATTTTCTGATAACCCATTCCTTCCCTATTTTTATGAAAATCCGGAAAGACATGCTTTTTCAGTGGAGCTATTTTTTATGACAGAAAGACATAGACAGTTGCAGGAAGAGCTCATACAGGGTGACCTCTTTAACCAACAGATTATTTCTGACTATATCTTTATTAAAACCCTTTTGTTTGCAAAGAATAATCTTAATGAGGAGGAATACCGGCTCTTCAACCGATTATTTCATGTGTTGAACGCACATTTCAAAAAACCAGATTTAGTTGTTTATCTTCATAGACCTGTACCAAATTTATTACATCAGATAAAAAAAAGAGGTCGTTCTTTTGAGATGGAAATGAGCGCTACCTATTTAGAAAATATACAAAAAGCTTATTTTGATTTTTTTAAAATGGACCCCGAGTATCCCATTTTAGTAGTAGGCATTGAAGATTTAGATTTTGAAAAAGATATTCATGCCTTTGAGTTACTGAATAACCTATTACTGCAAAACTATGAAACAAAGGTGCATTACATAAACCTTAAAGTTACTCCATAAAAAATACTGGTTTTAATGGAATACTAACTGGGGAAGCGTCATCATTAGTAACCATGATATCTTTCATGTGCGCCCACCATTCCTTCATCAGCGGAGATTCGGGTAAAATGGTTAAAGAGGCAGCATTTTCTACCGTCATTTTTCCAAAAAGAAAATTACTTTCTTCGTCTAAAAAAATACTATAATCACTGATTCCATGAGCACTCAACAGGCTTTTTAATTCTGGCCAAATCAAATCGTGCCTTTTTTTGTACTCATCGGCATAACCGGGTAATAATTTCATTTTAAATGCCAAAACCTCCATAGAAGCATAGTTTAAGAATATTTAACCAATGCTTTTAACACCCTGGTAGAAAGCTCACCTTCACAAGCGTCTAAATAATCCTGATAGGAAACAGGAATTAAACGAAGATTAATTTTTTCATCTGAAGCATTGGCTTTTTCTATTTGTACCCACCAACGACCACTGCGATTACTTTTCCAAAAAGTAAGTATTTCTTGATGTTCTTTAACTTCGACTAAATATTCCATCATACCATCGAAGTTAACAGGGAAATCACCTTTCTTATTATTAAACCCATCTAAAAAATACCAAACAATCTGAGCTAATGCCTGGGAATCTATTTGATTACTTGAACTACTAAAATCAAAACCTGATATACTAAACCCTTTTAAAGTATCACTTAATCCTGCATAGCGAGAAAGTTGACAAATTTCTTCAAGAAAAAAACCACTAGGACTTTTAGGTATTTGACAGGGAAAATCGGTGTGTTTTAAAGCGGACATTTCAAGAATACAAATATCAGCATGACGTATTGAAGGCTCTAAATCTTTTAGATTTTGTTTCGCCTGACCTAATCTATGTAATGAAACTCCTTTTTCATCACAGTAAGTAAAGCCTTCTGAGGGTACTAAGTGTGATTGCACACCAATAATATGGCCACCCTCGGAGGTCTCGCCTTCACTTGATAAAAATGAGTCTAAATAAGGAAACTCTGAGGCAGACTGAAATGGAAAACACCTGAAACGATCATCAATGGTTGTTAAGTGCAAAGAGGAATACACATTATGCAAAGCTTGCATAAATGATTTATTTAAAGAACTATCATTAGTAACGAGAATAGGAAAAACACCTGAATTAAAAATTTCTTCGAAAAGTGGAAGAGCAAATGAATCATTAGATTTTCTCAAAACACCTAAATCCAAAAAATCAAAATCATCATGAAAGCATTTAAAAGAATATAGCGCATTTCTCATCTCCGTCATTCCGGCACTATCACATGTAATTAAAGCAAGGGGAAAACTGTGCCAGGAGGGTAATTCAAAACCATCAGCATGAAAAGCAGTCTTTGATCCTAATTGCCAGGGATAAGAATGATTTGACCAAAGATTAACAAGTGGTAAGGGTTTTAACCAATTTTCAAGCATAAATAAATTTATTATAACCCAATATAATTAAATTTCTAATAATGATTCTAATTTCATTCCCCTTGAACCCTTAATAAGGAGTAAAGCATTAGAAAAAGGTAACGAATTAAAATATTTCTTTGCCTCTAAGGCTGTATTAAAATGGACCCATTTTTTTTCTAAAGCGACTTGTTCGAAATTTTTCCCGATTAAAATAACCTGGCTTAAAGAAGGATTGTCAGCAAGATCAGCTATTCTTTTATGTTCTACAGAAGCTTCATCTCCCAATTCGAACATATCACCTAAAACAGCGATTTTATTTAATTGCTGTAATGAAAATAAATTATTCAATGCTGCTTCCATACTCGAAGGATTAGCATTATAAGCATCTAAAATAATTTTACCGCCTTTATAAGCTACATATTGGGAACGATTTTGCGATGGCACATAACTTTCCAGCGCAGCTTTAATTTTAAAACCAGGCACTTTAAAATATTTTCCAACTGCAATAGATGACATAATATTCCCCAAATTATAATAACCTGTTAAATGGGTTTGTGCTAATAAATATTCCCCATTTTCTGATAGAAAAGCTACCTTTAGAAATTCTTGCGTAGGTAAATTTTCAATTTCATATAATCCATTATTGGGATCTGGTTGATCTGAAAGAGTATAAATTATCTTCTTTTTATTACCCAATGACAAAGAAACTAAAGTCTCATCCATTTGATTAAGAAAAATACAACCATCCTTCAAGTATTTATAAAGCTCGGATTTCCCTATTTTGACCCCTTCCACACCACCAAAGCCTTCCAGGTGAGCCTTACCAATATTAGTAATCAAACCATGTGTAGGTTCCGCAATTTGGCATAGATCATTTATTTCCCCTTGATGATTAGCCCCCATTTCTATGACTGCAATTTCAGTATTTAAAGGCATAGCCAGTAAAGTTAGCGGAACCCCAATATGATTATTAAAATTTCCTTTGGTAAAATGCGTCGGATAATGCGCATTTAAAACGGCGGCAATAAGTTCTTTGGTAGTCGTTTTTCCGTTACTACCAGTTATGGTAATAATAGGAATAGAAAATTGTTTTCGATATAAGTTTGCAAGTTGCTGCAAAGTTACTAAACTGTCCGCCACTTTAAAAAAAGCCGGACTATCAGGTAAATCCCAATTATCTACAACAGCTAAGACCGCTCCGTTTTGTAATGATTGTGAGGCATATTGATTACCGTCAAAATTGTCTCCTTTTAGGGCAAAAAAGATATCACCTTTCTTTACATTTCTTGAATCTGTGGCTATTCCGCAACCTGAAAGGAATAACTGATAAAGTGATTGTAGATCCATAATCGTCAAATAAAGAAGGGACATAGTAAACTACATCCCTTCTTATTATCTTTTAAAATAAAATTATCTTTTTACCGGTCTTTTACTTTTCACTTGAAAAGTATTACCGTCAGGAGCATTATTACCTGTTGCACCTCCTAATCTGTTCATAGCACATCTAAAACCGATGGAACGACTTGTTTGGTCTTCGTCCATAAAGCGTCTTGTACCCGGAGAAAGCCAGTAGGCTCTGTCTGCCCAGGAACCACCTTTATATACTCTTGATTTATTACTGATTAAAGTATGAACATCAGTTTCGTAAATAACCTCAGAATACTCATCTCCATCCCGATAATTGGTAGCATCATTTGTCCTGACATTGGTTCTGTTTGCCAGTTCCTCCTTAGTATAAAATTCATACCTTAACCTGCCCATGCTATCCTTTTCAACAGGACGACCATCTTCATCCTTTACCATTTTAGTGAATTTACTACCTCTGAAAGGATTCAAATCATGGTTTTCTTCATCCCTCAATGCACTGCTCGTGGTAGGACGATAAACATCCATAACCCATTCACCTACATTACCCGACATATTATAAAGTCCAAAATCATTAGGCAAATAAGCTCTGACAGGACCAGGACCTGCAGCATTATCATTTAATTTACCTGCTATACCCATATAATCACCAGAACCTTTTTTAAAGTTAGCCAAAATAGCGCCCTGATACTTATCTCTTTTTTGGTATCTCACAGTATTGCCACTCCAGGAATAGGTTCTACCTGCAGAAATATTTTCATCCCCTGGAATAAGATTACCTTTTAAGGCATAAGCAGCATACTCCCATTCAGCCTCTGTAGGAAGTCTGTAACCAGGTAATAATATACCATCTTCAATTCTAACTGGTCTTGATTCACCCGTTGCTAAATCTTTTACATTTTTACGAACGTTACCTTCATATTGACCTACGAGATAAGCCCCTGTATTAAAATTATCCTGATCCTTTTGTTCTAAATTAGGATTCAGCACTCCCTGACGAATAAGCCTGGTTTCATTAACACGGTCTGTTCTCCATTTACAGAATTCTGTAGCTTGCACGTGAGAAACGCCAACAACAGGATAGTCATCATAAGAAGGATAGCGGAAATACTGTTCGGCCATGGGCTCATTATAAGACAATTCGTCTAACCAGACTAAAGTATCTGGTAAAGCGTCCACTAACACTTCAGGATAAGTTCCACCAAAGGTTCTCCCTAACCATTCTGTATAAAAGCGATATTCCCTATTAGAAACTTCCGTTTCATCCATATAAAATGAAGTCACGGTAACTCTCCTTGGAACAGCATTCCATTCGTACATTACATCTTCCTGGCTAAGACCCATGGTAAAAGTACCTCCTTCGACAAGTACAAGATTAGGACCCGTGTCTTGACCTTTGTAATCAACTTTTTCGTAACCACCCCATTTTGGATCATTATATGACCAACCAGTAGTTTCTGACACTGTTTTTGAAGATTTACTACAAGACGGTGTCAACATTACGCCTGAAGCACAGGCTAAAATTAAAAGAAATGAACGATTCATTATATTCAATGTATTCATGGTTTTTATCTTAACGGCAAGATTTTACAATTTATTTTAACAAAACAAAACATTCAAAAAATAAATTATGCAAAAGTAACAAACCTTTTTTGGAATTAGTTATTAAAACGAAAGCAATTCATAGTTTTTTGTGCTGATTTCTTTGAAATATAGTTTTGGGCCTCTGAAAACCTCAAAGAAAGAGTAATTTCGTGACTCCCAAGGGTTCTTTGTAAACCTTTTCCATCAATAGGTATTTCTGCCGTATATAATATTTTGTAAATACCTTTTGTAAAGCCAAATCCAACGATACTTTCAATAGGTTGAATACCACCAAAACGAGCCCAAACGCCAGTAATAAGTTGACCCAAATGATAGGAACTTCCCATTTGAATAATTTTACTTTGATTATTTGACAAAAACAATAACATCGGGGACAAATAAACTGGTCCTTTTCCGACCCCTCTGCCTGATACGGGAAAATCGAATCCCGACTGCAAACTGAAAGTCATAGGACGACCCGTTTCCAAAATACTGGTATTAAAAAAAGTTTGATTAAATCTATTTAAATGCTTCAAGCTTAATCCTATATATCCATTGTCCCTGTATATCAAAAGCCCTGTTCCAAGATCTAATTCCATCCTGCTTAACGATGAGGGAGGGCCATCAGTTACAGAAAGAGAAGGATTTAATCCTTTAAACGGATCTATCTGGTCTTCAAAATATAGCTTACTCCAATTTAATTGCACCTGATTGACACCCGCTTCCAATCCAAATCTCATAAACCATTCTCTATTTACTTGCAGTTGATATGAATACACTGCGGCCAATTGATTTGTTTTTAATACTCCGTTTCCAGCGTCATCTGTCAAAAGTCTTAGGCCAAATCCACTATTTAATAACGGGGAAAAATTTTCAACAGAAATTTGAGCTGTTTTATATGGCGATGGCCAATTAACCCAGTTTGTCCTAAATTGAGTATTGATTCGAACACCTTCATTAACACCTGAAAAGGCAGGATTTACCATTATTGGATTAGAAAAATATTGCGTAAACAAAGGATTTTGCCCAATGAGCGAATTGGATACTAAACCAATACTGAAGGAAAGCCAAAACCAACGACAAAAAAAATGTAATCGCATAAATCCTTTTATTTGCATAATTAAAGAAAAATAACCTAAAAACAGATAATTTGCTTCGCTATTTGAAAATAAAATAATTAGTTTTTAAAAAAGTTTTAAGGCAGCTAAAAACATTTTGGTCATATCTTTGCGATGTAGATGGATAAAACAATGATGAAACAAATCGTTTTTTTTTTAATAACTCTTTCAGTCTTGCAAGTAAAGGCTCAGTCTGTAACTATTCCTTTTAATCCGGAATGGTTACAAAGCATTAATATTACAATGGACGAAGCTAAAATAGAATTATTAAAATTTAAAGGAGCTTTATATGACGACTCTCATCCGGGTCTTCCTGTTTTTTTAACGGAGATTCCAATTGATAAAAATGATGGACGAGTAAGTATAGAGGAAATTATTTCAGAACCCATTTCCTGGAATTATTGGCAAGAAAAGGAACAGGAAAAATTCAACGAAATACAATTATCTGCTTCCGTTGAAAAAGAAGGAAATAATTATTTTGCCAAGATAATTCTAATACCTATTTTTAAAAAGTCAGGTCAATGGCATAAAATAATAAGTGCCAGGATAGTATTTTTACCATCTAATAAGGCAGAAGCAAACTTAAGGAGTACGAATTTCAAACAAGAAAGTGTTCTGAAATCAGGAAATATCTTTCAATTGTCAATTCCGCAAAATGGTGTTTATCAAATTAAAACCGATTTTATTCGGTCTCAACTTAAACTTGACCCGGCAACCATTGATCCAAGACAAATTAAACTTTATGCAGGACAATCTGGAATGCTTCCTTTTGCTGTAAACAATCCCAATATTGATGATTTAGAGGAAATCCCCATCAAAGTTTTTGGTGAAGAGGACGGCAAATGGGATCCTAACGATTACCTTGTATTTTATGCAGAAGGTGCAAATACCTGGATTGAAGATGCTGAAAAACAAATCTTTACTTTTCAAAATAACTTTTATTCAAATACCCAGTTTTTGTACTTGATAGTGAGTCCCCAAAATGGAAAAAGAATTATCAATCAAAAAAAAATAAATGATCCTCCCGAATTTTCAAAAGAATCGGATCAATATAATGTCTTAGAAGAGGAGAAAACCAATCTTTTGGAGGCATGGGAATCTGCTGAAGGATCAGGAAATGAATGGTATGGCGACTTATTCAAGAACGTAAGGGAATACAAATATAATAATGTTTTTACTTTTCCGGGAATTGTTCCAACCTTTCCAACGAAGGTAAATGCCGCAATGGTGGTGCGTTCTTTAGAATCTTCAAGTTTTAACCTTACCGTCAATGATAAAACTTTACGTAGCAACATGGCTCAACCTATTAACAGGCTAGATGGAGAATTTGCTAATATTGAAGACTATGTTCGTCCGGCGGAACTAACCGGAATTATTAATCTTAGTGACGAAAGAATTAATTTGACCGTTAGCTATCCCTTCCCATCCGGACCTGCTGACGGTAGCCAGGGTTGGCTCGATTTTGTTGAAATTAACACCCGTTGCACCAATCGCTGGACAAACACACCGCTTTATCTTAGTGACTGGAATTCGCTAAAAGAAAATATTTCAGGATTTAGTATAGAAAATACGTCCCCTGATTTTCAAATCTGGGATATTTCAACCGCATTTGATGTATCATCTATTGAAGGAGATTTAAGTAATACCACTTTGAAATTTTCTTATCTCCCAGGAGGAAAGTTGAAAAAATTTGTTGCATTCAAACCAGACAACACTTTACCCGTGCCTGTTTTTGTTTCAAAAATTGCCAATCAAAATATTCATGCATCATCGTCGGTTGATATGGTAATAATTTGTCCCTCAGCCTTTGAAAAAGCAGCTAAAAGATTAGCCGAACACAGAATGAAACATAGTAATTTAAAAGTTTCTGTGCATACTGTAGAGGCTATTTTTCATGAATTCAGCAGTGGAAAACCTGATCCAACAGCTATTCGTAACTTTGCCAGAATGATTTACCAAAGAGGTAATCAGTTACAATATATTTTACTCATAGGTGATGGATCCTATGACCACAGGAACATCAATAAACTGGGTAATAATTTTATCCCAACCTTTCAAAGAGACGCTTATAACCCATTATATGCGTTTCCTTCCGATGACTATTTCGGTATTTTAGAAACAACTGATAATGCAGATCCTTTGACAGGACGACTGCTTGTAAGTGTTGGCAGGCTACCTGTAAGTTCTACACAAGAAGCTGAATTGATTGTAGATAAAATAATTAGATACGACAAACAACCGGAGGCTTTTAATCAATGGAGAAATAGAATGGTTTTTGTTGCCGACGATGAAGACGGCAATTTACATCTTGCCGATGCAAATGAAATAGCAGATAAAGTTCAACGACAACAACCTTCCATAAATTTAGAAAAAATATATTTGGACGCCTATGCCCAAGTTTCTACTTCAGGAGGTAACCGATTTCCAGAGGTAACAGAAAGTATCAATCAATCCATTTTCCGTGGTGCATTAACAGTCACCTATTTGGGACATGGAAGCCCTAAGGGTTGGGCTCAGGAAAGGGTATTATCTATTCCTGATATATTAAACTGGCAAAACAGATTTAAAATGCCTCTTTTTATTACGGCAACTTGCTCATTTACAGCTTATGATGATCCTGCATTTGTCTCTGCAGGTGAGGAAGCGTTTTTAAATCCAAATGGAGGTGCTATTGGTTTACTAACAACCACCAGAGCCGTATTTGCCAACCAAAATGCAGAATTGACAGACCAAACGCTTCAATCTTTGTTTAAAAGAAGAAACGGTGGTATCTCAACCATTGGTGCGGCCTTAAAAGAAGCAAAAAATAATTTAAGTGGTTCATTTATTACTATAAACTCGAGAAAATATACCCTCATTGGGGATCCTTCTCAAAAATTAGCCATTCCCCTAAGAAAAGTCAATACAACAAGCATAAATAGTCAGACCATAAATGCCGATTATAAACCTGATACCTTGGGAGCGTTATCAAGAGTCCAGATAACTGGAGAAATTGTAGATGACAGAGAAAATATTATTGAAGATTTTAATGGGTTTATTAAACCAAGTGTTTTAGATAAAGCAACGTTAACCAAAACTTTAGCTCAGGATAATGGTAGTTATGAAGTAGAATACCTGACACAAAAAAATATCATTTTTTCAGGAAATGCCTCTGTATCCAAAGGTAAGTTCAGTTTTTCGTTCATTGTGCCAAAAGACATTAATTATCAAGTTGGTAATGGAAAAATAAGCTACTATTCTTTATCAGAAAATAAAATGGAAGATGCTGCCGGTTACTTTAACAGGTTTTTTATTGGGGGTACTTCTTCTAACACCATTACAGATAATAAAGGCCCGGAAATTGATCTGTTTTTAAATAGCACCTCTTTTGTGGACGGAGGACTTACACACCCTGATCCTGTCCTCATTGTACATTTAATGGACGAAAATGGTATTAATGTAGTTGGAAATAGCATTGGACACGATATAGAAGCCATTTTAGATGATAATAGCAAAGAAATTTACGTTTTAAATGATTTTTACACAGGCGTTTTGGATGCTCCAAATCAAGGGGAAGTGCGTTTTCCATTTAAAAAACTAAGTGAAGGTTCTCATAAACTCTCTCTAAAAGCTTGGGATGTTGCCAATAATGCCACCGAAGAAACCTTACAATTTATAGTAAGTAATTCAGCAAGTATTGCATTAAAAAATGTACTAAATTACCCTAATCCATTTACGGATAGAACCTGTTTTCAATTTAATCATAGCTTGGGGAATATACCCTTAGATGTTAAAGTGGATATTTATACCATTACTGGTCAAAAAGTAAAATCCATTGAGGCATTATGGACAGGTACGGAAACTTTACAAGCTGGAGATTGTATTTCATGGGATGGAAACGACGAATTTGGAGACCCATTGGCCCGTGGCATTTATTTATATCGTATCTCTGTTTCCACAGGTAACAACACAAGCCAACCCATTTCGGGAGAAAGTAAATTCGAAAAATTGGTTATTCTAAAATAAAAAGTTTTTTATTTCGTCATATTATTGTGAGTTTGGCAAACATTTTGATGTTAATCCAAACAAATGATGAAAATATATTATATTTGCCTTAATAAGCTAAAACTGATTCTCAAACATGAAGCATTTTTTCCAACTAGGAGGAGTCATCCTCGGTCTCACCCTGTTTAACATTCAACTCGTTAATGCACAGTGTTATCAAGGCGAAGATGGCAGATATTATAATCTTGACGGTACACCTTGTACAAACACAGTGGTGTCTGCTGTT
>Ga0136655_1000001_pt1 | contig 175736 bp, 198 predicted proteins | sample CPBDNA_2_FD_94863 | JGI IMG/M metagenome (GOLD analysis project Ga0136655, IMG submission 94863) | Freshwater to marine salinity gradient microbial communities from Chesapeake Bay, USA - CPBay_Spr_15_0.8_DNA (version 2) | ecosystem: Environmental > Aquatic > Marine > Coastal | place: USA... | reverse complement strand
GCCAGTGAATCCAATTATCCCGCCTTCACCTTGACTTCCAGCAATACCTTGTTCGCCCTGACTACCAGTGAATCCCGATGAACCAGTAAATCCAATAATACCTTGACTTCCAGTAAAGCCTTGACTTCCAGCAAACCCGATATCACCTTGGATGCCTTGACTACCAGTAAATCCAGTATCGCCTCGCTCTCCCTGACTACCGGTGAATCCTCGCTCTCCCTGACTACCAGTAAATCCTTCGCTACCAGTAAATCCAGTAAAGCCTTGACTTCCAATAATACCTTGTTCGCCCTGACTACCAGTGAATCCGCGACTACCAGTAAATCCAGTATTGCCTTTGCTTCCAACAAATCCAGTATCACCTCTACTTCCAGTGAATCCTCGAGGTCCTTCACTGCCAGTGAATCCCAGGTCGCCTTTGCTTCCAACAAATCCAGTATCACCTCTACTTCCAGTGAAGCCCTGTGGACCAAAGCTACCTGTGTATCCTAAACTTCCCGAGTAACCAGTTGGGCCAGCCAACGAGAATCTCTGCCACGTAACTCCGTCAAAGATAAACCTATAAATATTTTCGGACAATGTAAGAACATAATCTTCTTCCAGTCCTTCAATTGTTCCGCCATTTCTTAATACAGTAACTGGGTTAGCTGACACATCGTCGCCGTCGCCGATAATAACGATATCACCGGAAGTCGGAGTAGCAGGAAGTGTTATATTAAAAGAACCACTGCTGCTGTTTAAAATTATAGCATCGCCGGCTGTTGCTGTATAATTACCAGTTTGATATTTCCATTTAGGGTACTTTCCAAAATCAAACTGATCAACATAATTCTTAGTAGCAGCATCCTGTGGTAATAGAGGTTCTGCTAGATTAATTATTCTCGAATTACTTACTGAAATAACTCCAGTTCCGTTTGGGTTAAGAATAATATTTTGATCAGGAAGTGAAGTTATAGCGTTACCACTTATAGTTAATTCAGCTATATTTGCGCCTAGATCAAAAGAAGTTATATCCAGAAATGTTTTTTCTCCTAGAATGTCCTGCTGGCCTATGGTTCTTACAACAGATGCGTCGACATTGATTGTGTTATCTGTGTCTATAAAGAGACCATCGTCGAAGTTTAGCCAAGTTCTGTTTCCGTCAGTGTCAGAAGAAAAGACCGAGTTTACAATTTGCGGCACACCTAGATTAGGTTCGGCATTTTCTAAACTTAAAAAATTGTAACGATCGGGATCTGCATCACCGGGTAATGCAACTTTAACCCTGTTACTAAGAAGTCCTAAATTACGCATTCAATGACTCCAGTACGCTTAGAGTAATTTTAAATTTATTATTTTCTGAAGCAAATACTTTAATACTGTCACCTTCTTCAACAATCATCTTACCAGTAACCATACTCGAAGAATCATTTCCGGGAATAGTGAATCCTTTTACTAGCTCAGTGTCAGTGTTAGTTCCACTATTAAAGTGTAAAAAAGTTATCTCTCCCGAAGTAGATGAAACATTAGCGACCTGAGCCATTAACACAACTCCGGTATTGCCCAAAGGAGAAGTATATATTGTTTCATTTGAAGTAGTCACTTCCGCAGTAACTGTTCTAAATATGTTAATAGGAGTTGCCATTATTTATTAATCCTCAATTGCTAGTATGTATGGTGTTAGCACAGCAAACAGGCTTCGATCAAACGTATCACCTTCAATTGTACCTGTTGTTCTATTTATCGTTAAGTCGTTACCAATCCTAAAGTCGCCTTCTTGATCTGTTCCAGTATAGTAAATTTTGCCGCCTTGTTCTTGAACAACTTGATTTTCTAGTATCGGACGTCCGCCTTCGTACGGAAGTGCTGAATTAACGTTAATTCCTGCACCAACCCATTCAAATGTATGCCCGCTTGCAACAATCAAACTATACTGATGAAATGTAATTTGTGATCCGGCAATAACCTCATTAATTGTTATTTCGTCAGTACTTGCTATAGTTTCGTCGAGGGTTACTTCACAAATATAACCTCTGTCAATTAGTCTAATTATTACATCAAATAGATCTTTTAGTTTGTCTGTTTCTTCATCAGTAGTTGCTGCTCCGACAATAACTTGAGGTTCTACTGTTTGAAGTGGATTCATTTCTATTTCTAATACAACATTAGCAGCAACACTTTTTAGATACGTGTAAGTTGCAATAGTTACGCCTCTTTCAGTCTCTGGAATCTGAAGTGTGCCGCCGCTATAGTATTCGTCAGCCGCGTCTATTGTTTGACTGTTACCATCATATAACATATCGTATGATACTGCATCAACAATAAATCCAATATCGCGCTCGCATGTATCTACTTTGTAGGCATAGTTTTCTTCAATAAAGGCAGTTGCGTCTGTCTGTATAGTAGACTTGTTAGTTTGAAGTCTGTTGTATTCTGTAACTAATGCCGACGCAACCCATGAATTACTTGCTGCTACTTCAGCTGGAGCAGTACCTGTATCAATTGTTGTAATTATATCATCAACAAGTCCTTCTGCTGCTAGCTCAGCCGCGCCACTGCCTGCTACGCCTGCTACCTGTGCTACTACAACTTGTAGTTCTGCAACATCAACTGACTGTGAAATATCACCGATCAGATCTCTCATAAATGCATAAGTTGCTAGTGTAGCAGCTTTCTCACCTGTTGGTATTTGTAAAGTAGTAAACGAATAATAAGCATTAGCTGCTACTAATGTTTCCATATTGCCGCCGTATGTTAGGTCGTAATACATTGCATCAAGAATATAATCTACATCTCTTTCACAAGTTGCTTGGTTGTATATTAGCGCAGGATAACTGTTTGTAATATATTGTACAACCTCAGCTTTAATAAACGCACGGTTACTTTCAATTAAGTCTCGTGCGTTAGCATATCCAATGTCATTTGCATTTCCAGTACCACTTGCTGGCGCCGGTGTAACAAACGACGGAACAACGCCAAGGCCATTATCAAGGATGTCTATAATAATATCCATGTTGCTTTCTACAGATGCTTGTGCAGTCATGCTTCCTTGTGTCAAGTCGCTAACTAAAGTTTTTAGATATGCAAAAGTGCCAAGTGTAGCAGCTTTTTGCGAATCCGTCACTACTGCGGCGCCTTGTCTATAATATGAACGCCCTGCTGTAATTGATCTAAAGTTTGACCCAAACATCAAATCATAACCTAATGCGTCAACAATTAATCCAATGTCTCTTTCACACGTAGCTCTGTCGTATCCCAGTAGAGGATAGTATGCTGTAATGTATGCTGTTCCTTCAGCAATTATAAAATCTCTATTGTCTTGAAGATTTGAACTTGCTCTAACTTTAAAGTCATTGCTAACAATCGGCGATGTATAATCAATTAACGGTGCGGCGCTTTCGCCGTTTAATACAATATCAATTAGTGTATCAAACAGGTTCGACACTGTTGCATATTCTGGTTGATTAGTTGACGAGTCTGATGCTATTAATTCTAGTGTTTCCGTTTTAACAAATTCTAGTGCCGCTACGGTTTCCGAAAGTTGATTTCCTACTACTTCAGAAGCACTTGCTCTGTAATAGCTTCTGCCAGCAAGAACAGTTTTGTAGTTTGTCTGAAATAACATATCGTCAGCAACCGCTTGCATAATGATTTCAACATCGCGCGAGCATTTTGTTTGATCATACTGGAAGCGTTTGAATCTGTTATTAATATAAGCTATAGCACTTTCTCTAACGTCTAATCTGTTAGTTACAATTTCTAAGTAATCACTTTGCAATTCAGTATCAATCCAAGCCAAGCCGGGGTTAACCTTGTTAACTATTACTGAAGTAGAAGCCTGTATTAACACATTAGTTACATATCCTAGTTTAATAGCTAACTGGTTTGCTGTTTCTTCTATTGTCGGGTTACCATTAATAACTTGACTTTCAACATTACCTACTGTTGCCGTAACTGAAATTTCTTGTACTACGTTACTGATTACGTCCGAAAGATGATTGTAAGCTGCAATAGTTTCTATTCTTTCATCTGAGCCTAATTGACTTTGTGTACCAGTATAATAGCTTAGTGCAACAGTTCTAATTGCACTATTGCCGCCATAAAGTTGGTCGTACGTTAATGCATCTACAATAAATCCTACATCTCTAGCACAAGCATCTTCGTCGTAAGCAAAGTCAGCAATACTATTGTTAATTTCAAAAATAGTATCTTCTGCTATGCTGTTTTTATTGCTAACAATATTAGCGTAGTCTGATTGCAGTGTCGAAGATGCCCAAGTAATTAATGGAAGTTCTCTAGCAGCTAGACCTGTTAACGACCCGGCTGTGATTACATCTATAATAACTTGTATACTATCTGATGCTTGCGTTGCCTCGAGCACACCGCCTGCGTTAGCGTCAAGGTTTTGTGCAGAACTGTTTCCTGCTGATACTGATACTGTTTGTTCTTGTATTATTTGTTCTATTATTTCTTGTAGTCTGTTGTACGCTGCAATAGTTTCTTCTGATTCACCTACTCCGAGTTGTCCTACTGCTCCAACAAAATAGCTTTCAGCAGCTATTCTTGAAGCAACATTGCCTCCGTATAGAACATCAAAGATTACAGCTTCGACAATATAGCCCACGTCTCTTCTACACGCAGCTGAATCGTATGTAAATCCGCTGGTAAATGGAGCAATGTTTCCGGCTACTTGAACAGCAATCCACGCATCTATTTCATCTTGGATAAACGTTTTGTTAAACTCAAGCTGTAATCTAGAATTAATTCTTGTTGCTGTTGCGTTAATAGGATCGTTGTTGTTAATTGAAGCCGGTGTTCCAGTTTCGATGGTACTTCTTAACTTAGTAAACAATAATGATAGTCTGTTAGTTGCCACTGAACTAATATCTAATTTAAGTATTTGTGTTTTAATAAAGTCGATTGCTAGCAATGTTTGAGGTAATTGACTGTCAATTACGTCGCTAGCTGCTGCTCTGTAATAAGACATAGCTGCTACATTAGTATTATAATTAGTGTCAAGTACCATATCAAGAGCAACGGCATCAAGTATTAATCCTACGTCCCTTGAACATTTATCTTCATCGTAAACAAATGGAGGATAGCGATTGTTGATAAACGCAATAGTCTCTGCCATTAAGAAATCTCTATTTGCTTGCAGAAGCAATTTAGCTTTTAAGTTATCCTGAGTTACATCGTCGGGGTCAGTAAATACTAGTGCGCTTGCTGCGTTGCCATCGAATATAGCTAGTATTTCAGTAAACGCATCAGTAACTCTAGTAGTAGCAGTTGTGCCGATGTTTAGAGCAAGAATAGTATCTCTAACAAATTCGATTGCTGACTTTGTTTGTACTTTTTGGTCATTACGAACTTTTATAGTATTAATTCTCTGATAAGATAGTCCTGCTATTACTGAATTATAATTAGTTCCAAGTGCCATATCCATTGCTACTGCGTCAAGAATTAGCCCAACATCTCTCGAGCACTTTTCTTCGTTATAATTAAAGTCACTATACTTTTCATTTAAGTATTCAATTGTATCAACTGCAATCTTGCTTTTATTAGCAACAATGATATCTCTTAAATCAATTGCGTCTTGTTCTTGAGTAGCTTCATTTGGGGCTGTTGTTTCAACAAAGTCGTTAATATATCCGCCTGATTCTATATAGCTAGAAATAATATTAAACAATAGATCTGATTTGTCTGCTTCTGCAACCGTTGCAGAAGTAGTGCCGTTGTCTTGAGTAACCGTAGTGTTAAGTCTAACTACTGAAATATTCAATAGGCAGTTTCTAGTTACTTGTCTCATATACTTGTATGTGTTAATTGTTGCTTGTTTTTCGCCTGCACCTAATTGCAGCGTGCCGCCACTATAGTACTGTTCACCAACAACAATGCTTTGACTATTACCTTGATATAGTATGTCGTAAATAATTCCATCAAGGATAAATGCCACGTCTCTACGACAAGCTGCTTCATCGTAAGTTAAATCTGGATAGTTTAATTCAATATAAGATACTGCTTCTTCTTCAATAAAGTCTGCATTTGCTAGTATAATATCTTTAGCTCTAACTTGTGCCGAAGTTGCTCCTACTGGAGTATTAAATACAATTGGGTCAGCATTAACTATTCCATTTGTTATAATGTCAGTTATTTCATCAAAGTTATCTGCAACTCTTATATAAGCATCTGTAGCTGGAGTTAATAGTGCAAGTACTTCTGTCTTAGCATAACCAATTGCCGCAAGTGTTTCTGTTTTTTGATTATTAATTACTTCTACGGCAGCATTTTGATAATAACTTTTTCCAGCAATAACAGATTTATAGTTAGTGTTTAATACCATATCGTCAAGAACAGCGTCGATAATAATACCAACATCTCTTGAACATTTAGCTTGATCGTATTTCAAATCCGGGAAAGTTGTGTTTATGTAAGCAATTGTGTTAACTCTAATTACAGCTTTGTCGTCTAGCACTGTACGTTTAGCAGTTGTAAGTGCGCCGAGCTGACTTGAAAAGTCAGGTGAATCAATCCTAGTTTTTCCGACTTTAACATCTGATGCTGTGCTGATAGTATAATAGTCATCTAGCGTTGAAAACTTTACAGCATCGCCCGAATTTGGACGATTCACAAGATTGTTAATCAAAATAGTATCGCCACCGAATGTAGGATCAACAATTGACTGTGCTACTGTGCCAGTGTACTTAGGCTGACTAACTCCAGTTGATTTAAGACCGATTACACCAAACGAGCTGTTTGAGTTAGTTAGTGAACAGAAACCGCCTTCTTCGCAAAGAATAGCAATGTCACAGCAAATTGTAAACACGGAAACAAGCTGAGTATTTCCTAGGTACAGCATGTGTATGCCGATGCCGCCCTGGTTGTACTGCGTAAAGGCGTCAACGACCATGGATTTAAGACCTTGTGCGTGTCTACCATCTACTCGCATACCAGTACCAGTAGTTGTTATAGATGTACAGTTCTGCACGTAAGGTGATTGGAAGATCTCACCAGCTGAACCGTCAGGGTTAAACGCAACAGCCGATGACGGCGCTTCGTGATCCTTGAATGTCATTCCTTGAAGGTAAGATCCGTTATTAACCCAGAACATGTCTTGTGTTGGGTTACCTGCACGAACCGTAACAGTTCTTAAACTGTCGCCGATAATTCCTACATTACGAGGTACTATTACAGGATTGTTTAACGTATAGTCGCCTGCTAGAACTTTAAGAGTCGAATTGTCTGGTATAACTGATAGTGCATGACCTATACTACTAAAAGCACTACCGATTGTTTTACCATTATAGTTGTCTGAGCCGTTTTGACTTACATAGTAAACGTTGTCGGCTGTGTCAATGCTGTTAATCCACTCACCGTGTTCAAAGAATTCAAACTTTAACGTGTCAGTGTTATAGCGCATGTCACCTGGTGATGCGTTAATTGGCCTTGTGGACGTAGGACCTTTTGGGACAATAAGTGAATTGTCGCTGTCCATAGTAACACGTCCGTCTGTGCCGTATTTAACACCGCCGCCTCTAATATTTCTTAGATTAGTACTTTGCGCCTTAATTAATTTCATTGTTATACTTCCAGGTAACTTACCGATACTGCTAGATTTGTAGTGCCTGCGCCAATATCAGGTTGTGCAACAAAGCTTACTTCTTCACCTTGATCAAGAATGACCTTTTCAGTATCAAAAGTATATGTTTCGCCTGCTGGTAGTTCTAATTCCCTAACTACGGTTGTTACACTATTGTTTAGTGGTTGTCCTGATTTTCTCAAGTGCATGTCAAAGCTAGCAGTGTTTGATCCAGCGTTAACATCATTTGGGTCATAGGTGTTACATACCATAATAGTTGTAATAGCGTAGCGTTTGCCCGATGGCACGCCGCCGCCGAAGATATCTAACTGTGCAGTTGTTAACTGCGAATTTTCTAATGCCATTTTTCTTCCTTATAAAACCATGCTATACACGATTGCTCTATTTCTAGATATTAGTTCATCTCTGTTGTTGTTATTATCAACAAAATATATACCCGAGCCGCCTTCAGCCGGCATATCAACATATATTCGAGTGCCGTTGTCAGGTGCTACTGGCTCCGTTTCGACAGTTGTAATTTCTAATACTGGTGATATTTTAATTGTACCATCTTGCGTTGCTTCAAACCAAATAGTATCACCTACTTCTTCAGTTTCAAACTTCGTAACGCCGTTACCAAGTGTAATTTTAGAAGATGAAATATTCATTACTCTATTATTGTCAATAACAAAATCAATGTTACTTGGCTGACTTGTCTCACTAAAGTCTAATACTTCAACTTTAGTATCACCTTCATTAATTTTGTCTTCAACATTTGTATCTTGGAATGTATCAACATAGTCAACAACAGCTTTAATGTTTGGAATAATATCGTCATCTTTTACAACTCCGGTATTAACTCCTGCATCGTATACAAATACTTGCTCTTCATAGTTTGTCGTACCTGTGACACTAACTTTGCCAAGGCCATCGTTGATTAAATATAAATCGCCACCTTCTGTAGCAATTGAGTTAGTCTTTATTCCAAGTACTTGGCCAGTTTCTGTTTTTAAAGAAAACGCTCCAGTTATTGAAGTTTCTGATACAGGATCAGTCCATACTGTGTTTTCATCAAAAACAATAAATGCGTCAGGCAAAGAACCTCTATCAATTCTTAAACCTGACTCATCTAATGTTATGCCTGCTCCGGTTTCACCTTTATTTAAAGTTAGAATATTATCTAAAATATCCAAATTTGTTGATTCAACCGTAGTGCTGTCGCCGAGTATTCTAATATTACCAGTAACTACAACCTCGCCAAATTCTCCGACATCAAGCATAATAGTGCCGTTGTCCTGGGTTTCTATAGTATAGTCACCTGTTGGGATTCTTAAAAATTTACTCATTGACGTTTCCTAACTTAATTTAATATTACAGAGCAGTTAGTACTAAGATATTCGCAGTTGAATCATCTTGTATTTCCCAAGTGTAACGATTGTTGTTAAAGTCAATAACAGTTCTGTTGTGGAACTTACGAATATTAACTCCGTCACCGCCGCCTGCAACATAACCTCTAACAACCATTTCGCCTGCTAGTGGCACGTCTTTGTCTACAAGTACACAAAAGCCTACGTTGCCAGTACCAGCAGTACCGTCTCGCTGTGTGCCGTCTACGTTTACCGCAGTACCGTCAGCAGTATCGTTTACCTTAAACTTAGTTTCAGCTCTCTGCGAAAGTACGATGCCAGTTTCAGAAACTGAGTTCGCTCCTACTTTTACAATTGCTGTTAGTCTTTCTTCATTAGATAGGTTGCCGCCATCAGCAGTTACACCTAAATATCTATCATTTATTGGACGTCCCATTGTTTTCTCCTTGACGTTCTAGGTCTACGCGGTGGGTCAATTCCGCATAAGTCCACTAGTATAGCGGCACGATTTACGACAACAGTATTTATCTCTTTGTCATAAACATAGAAAAAGCCCGCCGAAGCGAGCTTTGTTTTTATTAAAGTAGAAAGAAGAAAGTAAGTAGCAAGCAAAATCAATTTACAATAGGCCGACATTCCGTCCGCACCAGAGCAATTAACAAAAAACAAAAAGCATTGAGGTCCTATATCCAGTCAGCAATATGCAAACCTTGCGGTATAATAAAGGACTGGAGCACGACTCGCTAGGGCATAAAAAGCCTTTTTTAAATCGTATGATCCTCATACTAGGTGCTTGTTCTTTTTCTTCCTTCTTCCTAGGTAGTTTACCCGAGGCCTTTCGGCGGAGCCTAACTACCAAACTCGTAGCAGTCTGTTATGCTGCCTTATAACTCTTAGCTCGTTGGACATTTGTCCGGCGAATTCCTGCTAGCTACCTTTTTAACTATGTATGATATACAAAGGTAGTAAACTCCTTAGACAAGACCTTGGTCTTCAAGAACTTTAACAGTCGAGTCAGCAATTAAAATCTTAGTGGTTACATTCAACTCAAGAAGTTGGTCCTGTAAATTTTGCTTGTTCTTCTTTACAACAGCAAGCGACTGCTTAAAGCTGTCAAGGTCTTGCTTTGTAAAGATGCTAGTCGAAACTGTGTCCTCACGCATGTAGAACGCGTCTTTACCGTCTGCTGAGGCAATTTTACCAAGCTTGCCGTTAATAACAGCAAGTTCAGCTTGCTCAGCACTCTTTGCTAACTTTGTCAAGAATGCGATGTTCTTGTCGATTTCAGCTAGCGTTGCGAGGGCGTCGCTAATGCCTGCCTGCGAATTTGCTTTTGCAACCGATGTACGAATCTCGTACAATGCAGAAACTAAATCTGACCGCGTTTTAAAATTTGTGTTAAACTGGTCACGAACCTGCTCAATTCTAGTTGCTGCCTGTTCAAATTCGTTAATGCTCACAGTAGTCGAAAGATCCAACTCCTGTAGTGCTTCTCTAATTACGTTCTGTAATGCGTTTGCTTTGCGTAAATTAATCTTCATTGCCTGTAATTCCCTTTATATATTCCTATTTGTTAAAACTAATATAACACATTAAAAAAGAATGTCAACCAATAAATTAATACTCTTTAAAGAAATTTTATAGAATAAATGGAATTGCCGCAATCTCCCAATTGATGCCAGCCAATTGACTGTGCTAATTCTTTTTCAGTAGTGCCAGAAGTGTCGTTCCTGCGAAGTAATTTATTTTTAGTAAAATTAGAACGGTGCTTTCTAATTTTAAAATCAGTATAGCATTAGAAACTGACCGAGCAACACTTTCTTTTGCACATAAACATTTATTTACTTTATTACAAAATGAATATCCGTGCGTGAGAGATTTAAACTTTTTTATATTGTTATATTCACAAATATCTCTGTTCGGATTTAAACTGTTGTATATTCTTTTGGAAAAATTACTGTCGGGCAAAGAATTTTGTTCTACCCAATTTTTTAAATCTTTGTTATTTTTTATAATTCTACTAGTCGCTCTTGGATTAGTTGTTTTTATAATTTCTATTATTTGAGATCTCATGTAATTATTTATACATTCAAACTCACGGAATTACAACCATAAAAATAGGCCCCGTAGGGCCTATTTTCTAATTTATTTTGAATCTCTTACGAGAAGCTTACGTTACCATTAGTAATAGCAACATTAGCCAAGTAGTCAGCTGCGTTACCAAGTGACGACGCAGTATTTGTTAGCTCAACATAACCATAACGAGTCATGAAGCTAACTGTTGGTTCGAATGTTGACGGATCTAGTACAACGCCAGAGCTCATAAGTGGGATATATGGGCAGTAGAACGCCGCAGCGTCTGATTCTGCAGAACCCTTATAACCAATAAGAACTGGTGTAGCATCTGAAGCATATGTATCAACATATACTTTCATTGCGTTGTTCAAAGTACCTACAAACTTGGTGTTTGTTGGTGCTTCAAATGTACCTTCAGTAGTACGTGCAAACGCAGAAGTAGTTGCTGACTGTAGGATTGTTAGCGCGAATGGGCTTACAACACTCCAGTTACCAGCGCCACGACGTGTGCGTTGTGCGATTAGGTTTGACGCGCGGTTGATTTGAACTGCAAGTGCTGCGTGCTCATCACCAACGAACGTAGCAGTACCCGATACTGCTGCCTGATCGTATGTTTGTACTGCTGTACCTGAAAGTGAACGTAGTGACTGTAGAACTTCCTGGTCGATTTCAGCAGTAATTTCTTGTGCAAGAGCAGCCATGATTTCTGCTTCTACATCGATGCCGTGCTGCGACTGTGCATCTTGCGCAGCTTCAAAAGTCCAACGTGCTGATAGCTTACGTGTTTTAGCTTCAACAGTTTGCTTTAGGATCTGGATGCTTAGTCTGTTACCTGCAATGCCTTCTTGTGCCGCTGTAGGTGACGCACGTCCAGTATCAACTGAGCCATTGTTATATGACGAGCCGGAATATGCTTCAGCAATTTTGAATGGGCTTAGAGCTTCATCACCTGCTGTTGCGCCTGCTGCGCCAGTACCCGCTGTGTCGCTGTAGCGTACACGTAGAGTATGGATTTGACCAACTGGACCAGTCATTGGCTGTACACCAACTAGTTCGTTAGCAATAACAGTTGGCATAACACGTCTGATAACTGGTAGGATAACACGGTTAAGTGTTGCTACGTTACCAGCTGATGTGCCGCCTGCTGTAGCAGTTTCTGAAAGATACCTACGGGTATTCTCTAGCGTTGCTGCCATTACGCTTTTCTTATTTCCGTTTAGACCTTCAAGAAGGGCTACCTTCGTATCGTGCCAACGGCTTTCTAGTAGTTCTGACATGTTTGTCTCCTTAACTTAATCCAGCTAGACGTCTAATGTCTAATACATTGTCGCCTGCGTTACTACTTGCTTTTGTTTGTGTTTCACGGTTGCCCGTTATCTCTTTGCCTTCTGTTAGTTTTGCCTTCTTCTTCGCTGGAGAGTTACCGTCAATAACTGCCGGTAGGTACTTCTCAAAAGCAGATTGTAGTCTGCCAGTTTGAACTGATTCCAGTAAGTCTGTCATAATTTCCCTTTGCTCTCTTCCAAGAGGGTTTAGTAGGGAATTTAATTTCTTTTCTCTAGTTGCTGATTCTACTAGACGCTGTTTTTCAGCTTCTTTTGACTCAGCAAGTCTGAGTGATTTCTTAGCAATTACTTTTGCTTCTGATAGTTGCTTGTCCTTAACAGCAAGTACTTTCATTAGCTTTGCAGTTTCTGACTTCTCATTTAAGTGTGATGAGCCATACTCTGTAGAAAATGCTTCGAATATTTTACGACCGAAGTCGTTTTCGCGTGCTTGATCGATATCTTCTCTCAATGAAGTAATTTCTTTGTTCAGTGTTTTTGACACTGTTTCAGAAACTAATTCTGCGCTTCTTTTGATAAAGTTAGATTTAACTTTACCAAAGTGTGTTTTAGCTTCGCGTACTAGACGTACTTTTGTTTCAGCTAAATCTTTTTTGTCTTCATAAAACTCTGATATTTCTGAAGATAGAGCTTCAACTACAAATTCTTCAAGCTTGCTATAGCTTTCAGCCATTGCCTTCTTGTCGTTGCGTAGTTCTTGAATTTCGCTTTGAAGTTGATTAACTACAAAGCCTTTTAGAAGTTCAGCATTTTCGCGCATCTTAACAGCGTACTTGGCTTTTTGCTCAGCTAGCTGCTTACGATCTTCTGCGAATTCTGCAATCTCTTCCGAAAGGCGCTCAGTTAATAGAGCATCAATAGCTTCCACCATTACACTCTTATCGTGCTCGTACTTCTGTGCGAACTCTTCACGTAGCTCAGATGTTACCGCTTGACGGTTTTCTCTAATCTTCGTGTCCCAAGCTTCTTCAATTTGAGCTCTGATGTCTTCGGAAACAACGTCGTTTTCGAAAAGTGTTTTCAGTGCATCCAACATAATTTTCTTCTCCTAATTATTGGAGTTTGTTGATTATATTAATCAACGATTCCTTTAGATATTTCTGTGCCTTGTGGTCGTTCTTAGTTGCCTGTGCTAGTTCGTATGCCTGATATCCCCCACGAGCATTCATTAGATGCTCATAAATAGGTGTTGGATATGCACCAGGGGCGCTAGGCTGGGCCACAACGTCCACAGTGATTATTTCAAAATCGGAAACTTCTCCGGATCCGTCTTCTCTAACGTTGCCGCTGCCGCGCGACGAGACACCTAGTTTAACGCCGCTTTCCAGCATTGTTTTAACTAGGTTTCCCATCGGTGTTGGTAGAATTTTCATTTTCCCATAACCGTTTGGGCCATCCATCCACATTTCGTTGATCATATGGCTTACACGGTCCAAGTTTATATTAAGGCCTTCTGGATGATCAACTTCTCCGAGAACACTATATCCTCCAGTTATCTGATCATTGAGAGTCTTGACAGCCCTGCCTATTTCGTTTACAGGATACACTCGCTGATTAGCATTGCGGATCCCACCTTGAATGACAATCCCCTTCATGTGAAGGTTCTTACCATCTTCAGTAGATTCTACAACCATTTTAGCTTGGTCGAATGTCAAATGCTCTCGTAAGTTTTTCATTCCAATAACCCCAATCTTGCTTACTTAGCTCTCGTGCTTACTTTGTTAAGTGTGCTCGTTGCAGCTTTGTCAGCAGTATCTGGCTTACCTTTCTTTTCGGCGCCATGTCCTGGCTCTGACTTTTTAAATCCAGTCTTACCAGCTTTACCACCAGGAACATTAATATTCTTAGTATTCATGTCCTTCGGGTTTTGATCTGAAAGTGCTGAGCCTTTGATATTGCCACCTGGCTTACCTGCTTCACCGCTATTTTCAGTATCTGTGCGAAGAATGTTAGATGTTGTACCACCCATATCATTCTTTCCTGCCACAAGCGACTTAGTGTTTGTACCGTTGTCGCCCATTTTACCGTATGAGTCGTACTTGTCACCGCCTACTTTTTCAACATACTCGCGCATTTGCTCGCTTGCGCTTTTTGGTGATTTCTTTGTTTCTTTAACTTCGTCGTCGCTGTCGTCATCATCGTCATCTGATTCAAATGAATATGCTTCTTCTTCTGGCTCTTCGTCGTCGCCGCCGAAGTCCATGTCGCCATCTTCTTCGTCGTCGCCGCCCATGTCATCCATGTCGTCTTCGCCGTCATCACCTGACATCATTTTTTCAAATTCAGCTTTTAGGTCTTCTAGTGCGTCTTCTAGGTCTTCAACACGATCTTCAACATCGCCTTCACCTTCGTCGTCCATGTCCATATCCATGTCGCCGTCTTCCTCGCCGTCGTCCATGCCAAGGTCGCCTAGCATGTCGTCAGTTGGATCGCCACCCATTGCTGGATCTGCTTCAACTTCAAACTCGTCTAAGTCAAAACCTTCTTCTAGGTCATCGTCTGATTCGTTTGTTTCTTCATCGTCATCAGATGACTCACTAACATCGTCGTCATCTGACTCTGTAGTATCTTCGTCATCTGCTTCGTCTAGGTCATCTTCCTCTGCTTCTTCGTTTAGAAGTGACTCATAAATATCTCTTGATTTCTCTACCACGATATCGTGGAATAATTCTTTAGCTTCTTCTGTGTTTTCATTAATTAGAAGCTTTAGCATTTCTTCGAACTTGCTACGATCTGCCATTGGGGTTTCTCCTGTAAATACTATTGCACCGCATTGGTGTAAGGCTGTCAATAAATATTTACATGATTATAGAAAACCCACCAGTAAACGGTATCAAAACTGACCGTTTTACTAATCCGTGTATAATTTAGGAAAAATGTTTAAAAATTCTTCCATTTTAATATGTCTCGTGTTCTTGATATTTACCAAATCTTTTGGGATAAATCCGCCTGGTTCTATTACTCTTGTAAAATTAATTTCTGGATTATCTTTAAACACTGTTTTAGTTTGCTTTAACCAGTTACCGTAATAGGTAGCAGTAGCTCGACTAGATTTGTAATTGTCAGTATCGGCGTACAAATTATTAACTGTTGTGCCTTCATTTAACCCTTGATAATCAAATCCAAGTATATAGATGTGTTGATACTTGTGCTGACTGGCTAACCAAAGAGCAGTAGGACCGCTGCTCCATCCTTTTGAAGGACGAAAGTAATGTAGATTAGAAATATTTTTATAATTTTTATTTTCGTTAGTCCAAACTTGATTAGACAATTGATATTTAGATTTAGCAATCTCTCTAATCATTTTATCATCAACAGCTATTAAGTAGTCAGGTGAGAAAGTTCTATACAATGCATTGCACCCGTATACTTTTCCTAAGTCTTTTAATTTAATCGGATCAATATCTTTTCTGCTAGTACCGTTACCGAGAACAAAAGCAATCTTGGTCATTAGTTAATTATAAGCCGCCAGTATCTGCATTAGCTGCCACGCCGTACATCTGTCTTACAAATTCAAGTTCTTTTTGTTTTTCGCCGTTGTGTAAGTCTGATGCTTTTCTAATTCTGTTTATTTGAAATAATTTCAAACGTGTTTTTCTAGTATCGTCTTTGCCCAGAGGTGTATCATCATACTCCGGCTCGTATGAGTCGTCGTCTGTTGTTTCTAATGTTTCCCTGTCAAAATAAAATAGTTCACGTAGTAGCATAATGTTATTTATATCGTTTGGTTAGTTTGTGGTGGAGTAGTTGCGCCGCCTCCACTATCTGTTACTGAACCTGGACCGTCAGCGGCAGTTCCGTCAATAGGTGGTTCGCCACCTTCTATTTCATCTTCCATTCCGCCCATGTCGCCTTCAAGGCCTGCTGAACTAATACCTGCGCTTCTTAGTTCTCCGCTAGCATCTGGTTGTTCCATAGATAGGTTTTCATCATTTTCTTCTCTCCACAGACGTTCATTCTCAGCAATTTCTTCATCAGTCATACCTAAGAATCGCTTCATAGCAAAACGATTTGAAACATATGGAATAGCCGACATCTGTGTAAACGTTGGAATTCTTGCGTTGTCAATTTCACTCTGACGGTAAGCAGCAAAGTTCTGCGGCGGCTGGAACTTGAGTGAGAACATATTAGTATCAACGTTGACACCTTTCTCTAGCAAGTATCTCTTAAACTCTGTATCAAACTGGCCTACTAGGAGACCTTGCAAGCGTTCACAGTAGGTGTTAAAGCGTAGCTCTTGGATGTATGCAGTACCTACACGTCCGTCGTTGTACTGTGCGTTTGAATCGTCAGCACCTGTTGGAAGGTATGAACTCGGAATACGAAGACCACGAACTAGTTTGTTAGTGAAATATCTAAGGTCGTCAATCTCACCTAGGTTAGTGCCACCTGGTAGTGTTTCAACTTTTGATCCTCTACCTTCTGCTGTTTGCGGGAAGAAATAGTCTTCGTTGATTGACAACGGATTGTAGCTACTGTCTATGACATTCTGCCCTCCGCCTGTCGAAGAAGGAATTCTTCTTTGGTGAATCTCTGTTTTGACTCTTTCAACAAACTGCATTGCCAAGTGGCTTGGCATGTTGCCTACGTCAACGTAGAACACTCTACGTTCTGGCGCACGTTGTACACGATAGATAATAATCGCATCTTCTAGTAATTCTTTTTGCTTATACACTTTGAAAACTGTTTCAAGTAGTGAGTTACCAAACGGAAAGTTGTTGTCTAATCCTTCTGACAAACTCAAGTGAATGACATTGTCAGCATCAACAGTAATTTCATTATCTTCATTCATCCATCTGTTGCCAGTGCCGCCGGCTTGTGCGCCGCCGACCATTCCTTGTGCGCCGCCAGTATAATAACCTGTACCGCTTGCTCCGGCAGTGCCTTGTCCGCCTGCTGTTGGCTGAGGAGTTGTTGCTACTTGGGTTCCGAAGTTGATGTTAAAGTTTTTGATAACGTATTGCTCCGGCTTCTTGCCTTCTGATTCGTTTACAATAATCTTTGTTACGTTAGCAGCGTCGACATGAAACCATTCTTTAGTTTCTGGGTCGCGTACATAAAATTCATCACCATACTTGAAACAGTTTCTAAGTATACGAAACATTCTTATTTCAAAGTTTTGTAGTTTCTGCCATTGCTGTAGATACTTTTGAATAACTGTAATCTCAGTATTAGTCGCTTTGTTTCTAAAGTTTAATGTGAAATGCGTATCATTCTGTTCATTCTTTTGAGTACAAAACTCAGCAAGGATGTCAAGAGCCGCGTTAACTTCTGAGTCAAGGTCCATTGTGTCATACTGACCGTATCTCTCAACTCTGTTTGGAGTTCCGACATAGACGTCAGGAAGGTAGCTAGAGTAGTTAGCTTTAGCTGGTCCAGGCTGTGTCCCGTGTGTTCTTGTGCTTAATGGTGAATAACTCCCGCTTGGGTTATTTCCTGTAGGCACTGGTTGGAAATGCTTTTTCCAGCTCATAACGACGCCCCTTTATTAATTTGTTTTTTCATTTGTGCTTCTCTTCTTAAAGAACTCCAAGGCTTTCCTTTATGAGCAAACGGCTTTTCTTTAATTTTAGCTAGCCGTTGTGCCTTATATTCAGGATCATTCCATAATTCTTGAACAGCTTTTTTAACTTTATTAGCATGTTCTACTGACTTAGTTCCCTTATAGTTTTTCTTTTGTTCTGTTGTTCTGACTTTTCCAGAATTTGCTTTAGATATTTTTTCTTTTGCTTCGTCTGAATGCGTCCATCCTGCTTGCGCAACCCATCTTGATATTTTTTTATTTTCTAACAAGCCGCCATCTATTTGTCTTCCGTATTTTTTAATTAATAAAAGTTCTAAGTCAAAGGCTTCTAACTCTGTTAGGTTGTCTTTGATAATTTCTCTATACTTAACAGAAGGAACCTGTATCCAAGGAGAATGGCTTTCATTTATCCTATTCTTTGATCCTTTACCAATATAAAACGGAGAACCATCTTCTCTTATATATTGATAAACATAAAATTTTTTCCATGACATGGCTGTTTATCCTATTAAATGTTCGAGACACGCCCTCTTGCTATGTTGCCTGTTATACCGCTTGTATTTCTTTCAATCTTCACATCAAGTTCTTTTTGTTGAGTTAATATCGCTAAGATATGTTGCATAGTTGTATTTAACTCTTTCACCTGTTCACTTGACGCCTGACTGGCAGTAGACATAGTATTCGATAGTGAAGATTTCAACTCTTCTACTACAGATGTCAAGCCAGTTAAATCAACTTTGCTTTCTGTTTGGATTACTTTTGTATCTTCTTTGGTATCATCAAATTCACTAAAGTTTAATTTTTTAGTAGTCTCGTTTAAGCCACTCATCATTTCACTGATGCTACTATTAGCTTCACTAAAGTCTAATTTGTTAACAGACCGATTTAGACCACTCATCATTTTACTGATGCTACTATTAGCTTCACTAAAGTTTAATGAGTTAACAGAACGATTTAGTCCACTCATCATTTCCTCAATGTCAGAATTAGTTCGATTGAAGCTTACTGTATTAGTAGAGCTATTTAAATCAGATATCATTTTACCGAGTGGACTGTCTATCGGAACAACAGCTTCCATACCGTGCAGCATAGCTAAAGTACCGTTGCCAAAGTTTTCAAATCCTTGTGTGCCGTTATTATATTGAGGATATTTTCTTGGATCAAGTAAATCTGGATTTTTATCTGCCATAAGTTTTTCAGCAGCATTTAGAGTGCTCGAATCAAACTTGCGTGGTGTGTTAATTTTTTCTACAATTTGAGCAAACTCTGGTATGTCTGCTAAATCAACTTCGGCATTTTCAGCATAATTTTGAATACTGTTAATTAGATTGGCCATTTTTTCTCTGTCTTCTTGACGACCTTTCCATTCTCTTCCCCAGTATACATTTACTCCTGACAATGATTGATTAACATTATCAAACAATTGTTGTAATTCAGGAATCATAGCGCCAGTTATATGAGCAACGTTTGGATCTATTTGAGACATGTCGTTTAACTTAATTTGTAATCTCTCTTCAACTTCAGCAGCCCACGCCTCCATGCCACCAATTGATTCAACTGTGATGCCTTCTATACGCATTTCTTTTTCAATTGGACCGGTAAGTGTACCATCTGCCATCTCAGTCGGTGTTAATGCGGCAGTAAGTCCTGCAACCGGTGCGGCACCGATACGAGCAAAAGGAGCAAGCGACTTTAACAGATTGCCTCCAGCTGCCGGCGCACCTTTTAACATATTTCCTGTACCTGACATTAATCGGCCAAGCATACCTTTGCCACCTCGGCGGCCGCCTGGTAGATCAAGTGCTGACATTGCCATTCTAGCAGTTATTGCACTTGCAAGTGCCCCAATAACTGCTGGTGCTGCCCATAACGCAACAACTCCTGCTGCCATAGCTTCAACCAAATAAGTGTTTTCCCAAATGTATTTCACACCTTCTATCATTGCTGGCGCAACTGCATCCCACATTTTATAAACTAATCCGCCTTCGCGCTCTATATCAACTTCTTGTGGCCCAGATGGAGTATTGATTGTTTTAGTATTTGGACCTAGCAATACATCTAACATAGCATCAGTTATGTTTGAGAACATATCAACAACAGCTTGTTTAGGATCATGCTTGAATGCTTCGATAAAATCAGCAATCATTGGTCGAAACTTTTCAATTGTAGTTCTAACACCTTCAAAGAAGTCGTCAAACACGGCAGACTCGGTAAATTCGCCTGCCAAGCTAGCAAATTCTTTAACTAGAGGGCCTGCGGTATCAATTAAAGGTGAAATCACATCCTTTTCTAGTGCTACTGCGGCGTCATAGAATGCATCTCGAGACTCTGCCATTGAAGTAATTAATTCATTAGCAGGTTTATTAGAATCTGGTTGTTGTTGTGCTGCAATAATGTCCTCACGTAGTTTATCTTCTTCAAATGTTGTAACTCCATTAACTGTTTTGATATATTTGGTAAATTGTATTCCCATGCCGTTAAGAACATCCGAAATGATTCCAATTTCTCCGTCCAACCCAGCTGCTGATGCATCAAGAAGATGCTCCATTCCTCCGGCTGCTTCTGCTGCCGCTGCTATTCCTTTGACCATTCTGTCTATTTTAGCAGCTTCGAACTGTTGCAGTGTTACATTAGCATCCCCGGCAGTAGTAGCCATGTTAGAAAGTTGTGCAGCCATACCGGGCATAGTAGCAACTAGCATCTGAGTTTCTCTAGTTAGAGCCGGCATTCCTAATACTTGCTGTTTATAGAACAATGCACCAGCATCGCCATATAATTCTTGAGCCTCGTTGAGTCCTTTTTGGAATTTTTGACGTTCTTCGTCTTCCATTTTAGCAATTTTCATCTGAAAAGCAACATCAGCTTGGTTTGCAGCTAATTTATCTTGCATACTTTGGACATCTTTACCAGTTAGCTTAGATAAAGTTAACATATTTTTAGTAAGTCCGGCTGCTGCTTCGGCTTGCTGTTGTGCGTCAAATAATCTAGTTCTAGCGCCTGCTCTATCAAGGGTTTGATAGTATGCCATTTGTTCTGTAACTTCTTCAACAGTCAACCCCATAGCAATTAACTGTTCTCGAGTGTCATCTGCCATTGTGCTAGTCATTTGACTAATTTGTTTAGCACCTTTTGTAACTGTTCCGCCAAATGAAGCCATTATATCAGAATTTTGATTGATGAATGAACTATATTCCATCAAGTCCATGCCAGCTTGCTTGGCTGCTATTCTCATATCAGTTAAACTATAGTTAAATGCACCACCGGCTTTGGCCATTGACTGGAATGCATCAAAGGAACTATCAATTACACCTGTTAATTGTGACAATTGCTCGCCGGCTATTGGTAGATGTTGTACGTAGTCAGTTAATGCACGTGATCCTGCATTAAGTTCTTTGATGACACCTGACATACTGCCAGTTAAGGCACCTAATGTACTAGCAGCCATTCCAATAAGACCTTTTGCAAGGCTTCCTAGCGCCCTTGTACTCGCCTTTACAGCGTCGGTATACTCTTTTTGCTCCTTAGTAGACTCTCTAACAACTTCGATATCACTGTTAACCGCTTTGGTGTGTTCTTTTTGAACCTTAGCAGCTTCGGCTTTTGGATCAAGGCCGCTATTCTTGGCTAATTTCTCAATAGACTTCACTAGACGTTCAAGCGTGACCTCACTGGCTACGCCATTGTCGCCGCCTACGTTCTGAATGTTTACATCATCTGCCAATTTAGTATTTCCTAATTATCTGCGTATATAAATATATATGATACATACTATTATAGTATTTAGCAGGAGTAAAAAAATGAATGAGATGCAATCTGGAACACCAAATCCATTAAAAAAATATTTCAGACAACCAAAGATATACATTCCTTTGCCTAGCAAGGGTAATTTTTACCCACAAGGTGCATTGGACAAGACTGAAAACGGGGTATTCCCCGTTTATCCAATGACTGCGCGTGATGAAATCATGATGAAAACTCCTGATGCTCTGGTCAATGGCGAAACCACAGTTGAAGTTATTCAAAGTTGTATGCCAAACATCAAAGATGCTTGGCAAATTCCAGTTATTGACCTTGATGTAATATTAATTGCTATTAGACTTGCTACATACGGCGAAACAATGGATATTGAACTTGAAACTCCTGTTACCAAGGAGAAAAAGTCATATGAATTAAATTTGAGTGGCATGTTAGACCAATTAAGCACAGTAAACTACAACAATCAAGTTCAAATAGACGAATTTAAAGTTTTTATTAAACCATTAACATACCAAGAGTTTACTAAGACTACTCTAAAGACCTACGAAGAACAAAAAATATTCAAAACACTAAACAACGTTAACCTCAGTGAAGAAGAAAAGCTAGTTACGTTTAATGACAGCTTTAAAAAGCTAACTGATTTGACTATTGAAACCCTCGAGCATAGCATTTTAAGAATCGAAACTGACGAATTTAGTGTTACTGATCAGAATCATATCAAAGAGTTTGTTGACAACAGTGACAAAGACTTTTTTAAGAAAGTACTTGACCACATCGAAGCTGAAAAAGATAAATTTACTATTCAGCCGCTTAAAGTTAAATCGACTAAAGAAGAAATCGAAGCAGGCGTTCCTAAATCTTATGATATTCCAATTACGTTTGACCAATCAAATTTTTTCGGATGAGGATCTTGAGTTTGCCTCACGATCAGATCCTTAAAGAAGTGAAAAACCTAGACAACGAAGTCAAACAGATTAAACAAAACATAATGAAGTTGTGTTGGTACATGAGAGGCGGGCTAACCCTAGATGAAGGGTTTGCTACATGCTCCGAAGACAGAGAAATTATGTCAAAAATTGTTGAAGGCAACTTAGAAACGACAAAGAAGTCAGGACTTCCATTTTTCTAAGCGTTATGCGCCTCCAACTTTTCCAAACGAAGAAAGTTTTTGATTCTTGTCAAAGTTTTTATCTACAATGGTATTTGGTTTAGCTTTAGCTTTCACCTGTTGACTGTCCCCGCCATACTTCTTTACAAGTGCTTGACCAAGTTGAAGCTTTTGCTGACTTGTAAGGCCTTGAATTCCTGACACAACTTGACTAGGTAACTTTAATTTTTTCACTGGATCTTTTCGTTTTGACTTGAATTGCGGATTGCCTCCACTGCCTTGCGAATTAGAGTTACTATCACCGCCACGTTGACTCTTAAATGAAGGATTAGGCTGATTTTGTTGACTCTTGAACGCAGGTTCTTTTGCCCCTTGAGCATCGCCGCCCCTCATTGCTGCTTGCGCTTTGTCATTAAAAATTTGAGCTATTCTGTCTTTGTCCATTGGCATATTTGTATTGATGTCATCAGTTTTTGCACGCTTTGTTTTAAGGAAATCAACTACATCCTGAGTAGATGCCTGATTGTAGCTTTTTTTGCCTCTTTGACCGAGATAATAAGCAAACTCTTTCATTAAATTAGCAGCAGTTGCCTTTAATGTCTTTTTTCCAGATTTAAATGCACCTCTTTGTTCTCTACCTGATTTTGTAAGTAGATCTAACGGGCCCTCATCGATGTCATCGTTTTTTGTTTCATAGACTTTCATGCTCATAATCCTTAATGATATAATATTATTTATCATCGAAGTATCTACTTCGCAGATACTAGTTCTCGCTGTCGCTCAAACTACAATATCTTCTTATTAAGACATGTTCGATGTGGTATGACTTTATGTTGTTAATGGAATTGATTAAAGAGATATATTCATGTAGATTGAATTGGTCAGACGGAACCTGTTACGGTCCCGCTGTCTTCATGTGAGTATCCTCAGCCGTGACTTGGAAGTAGGTATTTTAGTTTATACACGCTGCTCTATGGGCTCTGACCTTTCCCGTACCTACGTCGACATATAGTGCTAGCGATTGTTTTTATTTGAATATATTAAACTAAATGCATACAAATGTAAACAATCACCAACACTACGCCCCTCGCTTCGTTCCTGTTGCTAAAGGGTTTTTAAGAGCGTCTGGTGTTTTCGACTGACAGCAATCAATCTATGCTAAACAGTGAGCCCAATTTGTTTGATGGCTTCCTACCTCTGGGTAGTCGAATAGCATGTTACGTGTCCGGTTTTCATGCCGGCTTTTCCACAGCGGTATTGTAAATCTGGCCCGCTAACCTTGTGTGCTGTATTGTTTGCCTATATGGGATTGTTTTTAAAATGCTCTGTTAACAACCTTGATCCGCCTACTCTAACATTAATGATACCATTATAGTATTCGTCAGTTTCAAGTACTCTGCGATCAAACTGTTCTTTTGCCTCTATGTAACTTAATACTCCTCTACTAGGACAGAAATGTAAAATTTCTCTAGTAAATTTGTCTGTGCCTATCGCAGCAACGTCAGCAAGTAGATTATCTGAAGAACCCCAATAGGTTCTCCAATCACTTTCCTTTGTTCCGCGCCTTTTGTTTTTTTTGCCTTTAAGAGGTGGTTTAGTTGTTTTAAATCGAGCCAATTTTTTGCCTATGTACTTACGTTGATTTGTAAGATTTGTTATCAAGTAAACAAAACCTTCGCAACCTTTCGGAAGTTCGTCTATTATTTTACCTTGATATGTCCATAGCATAACGTTAATTATGCTTACGACTTTTTGTTATTGCCTTTCTTGAAATTGAGATGATTATTTTTATAAATGTCTAATTTTTTATAATTCTTTTTTATCTGCTTCTTCTCAAATTCAATATTTCGTTCTTGCCTAAGTTCTTTTTGCCTTTGTTCTGCTAATTTTCTAATTTTTCTAATAAGCTTAGAAGTAGATTCGTATGTTCTTAATGAATGGCGCTTATCCCAGTCTTCAGTTGCTTTGGCATACTCTATTACTGCTGTCATAAGCTTGTCGTGGGTGTCATCGTCGTCAAACTCATCCATCTCTAATCTCCAAATCTGTCTCGTAAGCTGTAAATCCGTTTTCTTTAACAACTTTTAATATGCTGTTAACACGTCCGATCAATTCATCTTTGTGTGAGATTAGATAAATGTTCTTTTGTCTGTCTCTAGTCATCTGTTTTAGTACAGCTAGCGAATGTTCAACGCCTGCTGAGTCCATGCCGCTATCGATAAGTTCGTCGATGAACAGTAGATTGATATTTTGATACAAACTTTCCCATACATCTCTAAACGCAAAGCTAAGTCCTAGAATTAGTCTATTGCGTTCTCCTCTGCTTAGGTTGTCAAAGTCTAAATCTTGTCCTAGTTGAGTAATCTCGACACTGAGGTCATTTAAGAATTTAACTTGATGCGGTAGTCCAAGTTTATCAAGATAGCTAGTCAGTCTGTTATTCAGATATGCTAGGTTCTGATCAATGATCTTTTTTCTAATAAAGCTGTCTTTGTTTGTAAGAAGCTTGAGTAGAAACTCTTGGTGATCTCTAAAGTTGTTGTAGTCGTTAACTACATCCCAGTTAATCGCTTGGATAGCAGTATTCTTTAGCTCGTCGATCTGAGCCTGATAAGTATCTTCATCAGTTTCTCTGTTACCGAGCGCAGTTCTTAGGCTGTCAACATTGCCTCTGTGATCATACGCTTCTTTCATTGTTTCATAAAACGTAGAAGGACGCCCGTCGATGTCGCCAATCGCTTCGATTTTACCTAGCACTTTGTCTAGCTTACTCTGAATCTCAGCCTGATATTCAATAGCTTCTTCGCATTCTTTATTCTTTGTGTTTGTTAGTTCTTCCATCTTGTCAGCGTGAAGATTCTGACCGCACGTAAAACACATTGCGTCAGACAGATTAGAAATTTCTTCCTTTGCTTTTTCAACAGCGCGTTCTGCTCTTGTTAAAGTACTTTCAAAGCTAGATTTCTCTTTGTTAAGAGTTCGAAGTTCTGTGTTAGTTATTTCCCAGTTTTGTAGTTTCTCGTGTGCTTCTAGTTCACTGTTGATATCTACTTTTTCTAGTTCTTCGATACTGCTGTTAAGCTTTTCAATATCTTGTCTACGCTTTGATTTCCACACTCTTTGATTCTTTGCGAGGTTGTCGATTGCTGTTTGAATCTTTTCGTTTGACGATTGAATAGCGTTGATCTTTAAAGTCTCTGTGATAACAGCTTCTTTGGTTATTTTGATTTCTTCTTTTAAGGAGTCAGCTTTTTCAGTAAGAATTGTTATGCCAAGTAGCTGTTCAATAATAGCGCGTTGATCGTTTGCCCGCATTGACAAAAAAGGTTCTGAGTAAGTGTTTAGCGCAACAATGTGCTTGAACATATCGTGGCTCATATTGAGAAGATCATTTACTTCTCTCTGAGTATCTCTACTGTCTCCTTGACTTTCGTCTGCGACTTGCTCTTGGTTGTTGATATAAAACTTAAAGAAAGTAGGACTGCGACCACGTTCAATTCTGTAGTCGGCATTATCTTTTTCAAATGATAGAGTAACTACCATTCCTTTGCTATTTGTTTTATTAATTAAGTTATTCTTTTTGATATTTGTTAACGCAGTTCCGTATAGTGCATACGACAGCGCGTTGATTATGGTGGTATTATGGGTAACAACAAAATTATCAGTGATATAAAGACTAGATGGATGTTCAATTTGAATACATTGACATTCTTCTTCTATGTCTGGTTCAATTGAAACAAACCTTGATCTTAATTTGTTTTGATATTGATAGGTATCTTTAACAAGATTCTTTTTTCTTGTTAAAGAAAAAATCTCTTTTGAAAAATTAGTTCTTACAGACACTGTGTAAGAGTCTCTATGATTTACAGAATTGTGTACCTTTTTAGATATAGATGCTAATCCGCCTAAGCTTCTAATAATATATGCAACATCTAGTGCTAGTTGATAGCTAGTTGATGTAAATGAAGGTGTTCCTGTTCTAAAATCTACAGTGCCGTCAGAGTCAAATAGCCCTTTTAATATTTCTAGTCTATCATTTATTGAAGAGTTCTTGTATTCTTCCGGTATTGATTTTTCGTAGGATATTTTTCCGTTAAGGTTGTATTCCATGAGCAAAACACGCAACGGATGTGATTTGCCTCTTCCGTTGCCTACAATAGCGTAGTCGTATTTTCCAGGAAGTTTTTTAACATTTAGATTTAATTCGTTATTTAAGATTAATTTAGCTTTCTCAATTAACTCCTTGTCTGCTGAACTAAATCCTATACCAGTTTTTGTAGATAAACAGCCGTCACTTAACAAAAATCCAAGAAGCCATGGATTAATTAACAAGTTCCTTCCTTCAAATTCGATTGCACTAGGCAAAGGCGAGTACATGTACGCACAAGAATTCTTATTTCCGTTTGGTAGAATATACTTGTCTAATTTTTTGGCAATTTGATCTGTTGTTAAGATTTTAGTTTTAGCAGATGGATCGTTTTTCTTAAACCATCGATTGCTATAAACAGACCACAAATGATCTGCTGATGCTCGAGTTTCTCTACCATCTTGAAATTTTACACGATAAGTTTTTAGTTTTCCTTGGGGAAATACTCCAATTACTTTTGTAGTAGTGCCATCGTGCGCAATAACACTGTCTCCGACTTTGATATCTCCCATCGTTATCCACCCGTTAGGAGTAAGTACATTTGCGCTTAATGGTTGAGATTTTCCTGTACCATTGCGTGATCCGCTATCGTCGCCACCTTGATCTAAGTTTTCACCTAGAACTAGCGTTAAATTTTCTTTGTCAAAGTCAACAGCCTGAGTTTGATTTCCGACACTCATAAAGTTTTTTACTGTTAAGTTTTTAAATTTTATTCCCATTAAGTTAACCCGTTATAAATGTCTAATAGAAGTTTTTTGTTAAAGTTTTCTGTGTCAATTTCAGCAATCTCTTCTGAGACAATTTGATCTACACTTGCGAATGATGATATATCAAGCTCAGAAGTAATTTCTTCTAAATGCTTTTGCTGAATGAGCGTAATCTCTCTACATTTGTATTGACTAATGAATGTTTCTTTTAGGAAACTAGCCTCTTCAAAACTAACTGGTATGTCTAGCTCAACACGAAGGTACATTTTTTCTTTAATCAAGTTATCTGTATCGTCTAATAGTGTTGACAGCTTCAAGGTTCTGTATTTCGGACAGTCTTGCCAGTTAATGAATTCTGGTGCTAAGTCATTTTCTCTATCAAGTATCATCATGCCTCGGTCGTCGTCCCACGCATCGGCATAGTTATGCGGAAACGCATTGCCGATGTAGTGAACATTCTTTTGTTGCTGCCTAGCGTGGAAATGTCCTGAAAATACGTATTCAGGTTTTGTAAGATGTTCTGATTTTAGATCGTTGTGATCGGGCATTCTTACTCTTGCGTTCATTAAGAATGTTGGCAATTCAAAATGCCCAAACATATATTTGCAATCAAGTTTCGCTACCTTCTTCCACTCTTCGCTAATTAGCCAAGGCACAAGGGCAACATCTTCGATTACAGTTATGTCTTCGACAAACGTGATACCATCAATTAGTCTTGCAAACTCAGTTGATTTAATATCACGTTTGTCCTTGTAGTACAGGTCGTGGTTGCCAGCAAACATATAAAAGTTATCAAAGGCTGCGCCTAATTTTTCTAAGCTTCTAATGCCTGCATCCATAGTCATAAGATTGAGGCTGTTTCTGTTGTGATTCCAGTCACCGCAAAAGATTCCAGTTTCGCAACCGTTGGCTTTTGCAGTTTCAATATACCAGTCAACAAAGTCTTCGCAGTCTTGATTGTGAGTGCGTGAGTTACTTTTCATACCAAAATGAATATCCGTAAATACGGCTGCTTTTTTGAACAAAATTTTATTCCTTATATACACTAAGTATATGATAATAAAAGACTTTTGTCAACTAGTTTTTTTGCCTGACACTCCAGTAGGCGCAGCTTCTTCATTGCGTCTAATGGCTGCATCCCACTCTCCGGCATGTAGTCGAGTGTAGCTAGGCTTGAGATCATTCATCTCAAGAATGTCATCTCTGATATTTTGATTTCTTTTCTCTAAGTTGATTACTCTTACAAAACTGTTTGTTACCGCAGCGGTATAATAAGCAAACGGATTATTAGATTTTGATTCGTCGAACTGAAGGCCAATTTGCGATAGCTGAAGTATGGCTTGCCCCTTCATTTCATCGTTGTAAGTGTAACCTCTAACATTGCCTCGAGTGGCATATCTGTCCACAAGCTTCATCCACATCATAGCTAAACTGTTCGTTGCTTTGCCGTGGTCTTTCGAGAAGTGTCCGTTCTCCATACCGCCGACCCAATGACTTTTTCCGACGCATATCAACTCACCGTCGTCGTTGAATTTATAGTGATGAAACGGTGGAAAGTTTAGCTTGGTCTTTGTGTCAGCAACTGTCTTTGGGTTCTTCTTGCGACCTGGTTCTTCAGGTATGTGATCAAACGTCATTACTCGAAAAATAATTTCTTCTTTGGTAATAGATTTGTAGTCAACCTCGCATTCTGCTTGTTTTACTTTTTCACCTAGTAGCTTGCGTCTCTCATATTCCGCGCTACTTTGAAGCTTGGCTTTATTGCGCTTTGCTTCAGCAATAGTCCTAATGTTAATCTTGTCAACGTCAAGTAATATGATGTCAAAATTGGCATAATCAGGTTCTGTGTACGAGTTGTACGAATCCTTTGATTTATGAATTTCTGCTAGCAAGTCCTTGTTATTAAGATATTTTTTCTTTCTCAATTGATTCTCCGATCATTACTTTATTATAATGTATGTATTTAATTTTGTCAACTAAATACGTAGTAGGAGAATGAAAAATTGGCTATTAATATTATTGGTGCTATTACAAATTTTAGCACAGGGATACAAGCAGGAGCACGGGCATTAGATGCCTTTGTGTCTTCTACGCCTATTAGGGCAATTACCAACGCACGATCCGCAACGGCAGCAATTGACAACATTATTTCAGGTACTAGAGACGGATTAAAGAATCTAGGTACTGCATCTAGGATGTCACAAAACGCCTTGCAAGGTGTTAATGCTGGAGCAAACCCAGCAAGACCTGATCAGATAATTGCAAGTGTTAGAAACGGTAATGCCATTGCTGATGCTGCTGAAGGCGATTGGCGAGTTAGCTTAAAAGTTCCAGATCAAATATCCGGCGGATATGTACTTGATCCGTTGGTAACACAAACAGGGGGCAGAATGGTATTTCCGTTTAACCCTGTTGTACTGTTAAGTCAGCGAGCAAATTATGATAGCATTGCAGTAACGCATACAAACTATCCATTTCATGCTTATCAAAACAGCCAAGTTGATGATATTACAATCACCGGCGACTTTTATGTTGAGAACGACTCTGATGCAAGATATTGGATTGCTAGTATTCACTTCTTAAGAACAATTACGAAGATGTTTTATGGCAATGGATCTAACGTTGGAGCACCACCTCCGCTGTCGAGATTGAACGGATACGGAAAGTATGTGTTAAACAATATTCCGGTTCTTATTACCAACTTTACAGTTGACTTACAAAGTAACGTTGACTATGTGCCTTGTACAATAGTCAACGGCGAAGAGCCAAATTACGTGCCAACACACAGCACAATATCAGTAACTTGTACACCAAACTATGCCCGCCGCAGTCATTCTCAATTTAGTTTGAAAGACTTTGCAGATGGAGCATTTGTTAACGGACCAGAGGGATTTAGTTAATGAAATCATTTAGCCCATATTCAAAAACTGACATTACGCAGTCGGGATATTTAGATATATTGAAGGTTGTTTCTGTGCCAGCAGCAAAGGATGATATATTATACACTGTTACGACAGCGTACACTTATCGACCAGACTTGCTAGCATTTGACTTATACGGAACAAAGAATCTTTGGTGGGTATTTGCTCAGAGAAATCCAGATACAATTAAAGATCCTGTATTTGATTTCACAGCAGGGACGCAAATATATCTACCACAAGAACAAAACTTAAAACAAAGCTTAGGACTATAAATGGCATTTAATTTAAGTAGTATTGGTTCAAATTTTAGTAGCAGCTTAAAGTCAGTTAGTTCAAACTTTACAACAGTTAACTCAAATCTTAATTCTGCAGTGCGCAATTTAAATTCAAGTATTCCGAATTTAAATAATTTCGGCGGCGACATTGCTAAGATTGCTAATACCATCGATAGCTCAATTGCTGGACCATTAAGTAATATTAACAATTTTACATCTAGTATTACCGGCGAAGTTGACAAGGTTGTTAATAACTTTTCGAACCAGTTATTAACTAACAATAAACAAATAGTAGATTCACTTGGTCGAGTTCAAAACATACTCGGCGAAGTAGCAAGTATTACTGTTAACACAGGTAATTTGTCAGATTCTATTGGTAGTTCGTTATCAGCAGGATTGCCTAAAATTGGCGGACAATTAAATAGCTTTTCTAATCAAGCGCAAAGTGCAATAAACAATATTACTGGAGTCACTAGTGCAGTTTCATCTACACTAAATGGTGCAGTAGGTAATATTAACCAAAGCTTACTAAACACAAATATTCCGGTATTCCAAAAAGCAGCCGGAAATCTAACTAGTGGGTTTAACAACATTCAAAGTTCAGTGAATCAAAATATTACAGGTATTACAAGCAAGGTTAACAATGTAGTAAGCACAGTTGATTCGGTGTCTAATCTATTGTCAAATCCTCAGCAACTAACAAGTGCGCTGAATAATACTCTTAATAATTTAGTGCAAAGTGGATTAAACAGCTTGCTAGGACCCATTAGTAGTATTTTTAATACAGTCAATGACTTCTCCCAAAATTTGAATATTACTCCTGGAAACTTAAACAATCTAGTAGGCAATTCAGTAGGCGGATTGTTTAACTATATTGACAATACCTCGGCTGCATTTCAGTCAAATCTAAACAGTGCGTCAAACGCATCAGCAGTACCTGCGGCCGTGGCAACAACAGGGTTTAATGGATCAACAAAACTTAAAAATGTTTTACGAGATTATAACACCTACAACTATATTGTAACTATGGGTGTACTTGATCATGCTGAAATGAACGACCCTTCCTTGTACAGAGGAAGAGGCACATTTAAGTACAACTTGTTAAAAAGCGGCGGCGGCGAATACGAAAATAAAGTAACTATTTCAGAAGAATCTCCGCCAGAGTACTTGGAATATTTTATTGACGATTTAGAAATTGATAGCGTTCTAGCCCCTAATCCAAACACAGGTTTAGCACTTGGTACAACTATAAGCTTTAAGGTAACTGAACCTTATAGTATGGGAAAGTTCTTAGAAACGATGGTCGCGGGAGCAGCCCAAGCAGGATATCAAAATCACCTCAAAGCTTATTATTGTTTGAGAATTGGATTTATTGGATGGGACGAATACGGCGCCGAAATTAGAAATGACTTTGCTGTTCCTAGATATATACCTATGGCTATTACTAATATGCAATTCCAAGTTACTGGAGCAGGATGTACTTACGATGTAGAAGCAGTGGTTACAAGTGACTTAGCAACCGAGGACCGAGTTAACAAGACTCTGACTACACTTGAAACTTCAGGCAAAAGCCCGCATGAACTATTGCTAACGGCTGATAATTCAGTAACTAATAGCTTAAACGCATTAATGGAACAAGCAGAAAAGAATGAAATCGTTGCTAGTGAGTTTGACAGATTTTTAATCTGCTTCCCTCCTAATCACGATAGTTTACATCAAGCAGTTAAAAATAGAATATCGGGATCTACAACAGAATTAACAGAAAATATAGCAGGCGGCGTGGCTCTTGGGGTGAACCGGGGCATACAAGTCTCCGAAGCACAACAGCTTGATGCTTTTGGGGGCCCAGGCGCACCAATTAACGGAATGTATAAATTTTTAAGATCATGGGCGTTTGATAACGTTAATGAAATTGGCGAAAGTGAATTTGTTTCTGATATTGCAGACGGCACTGATGCTAACGCTAATAGACCGCTAGCAGTTTGGTCAATAGAAAAGCAACTCTACGATAGAAGTCAAGAACCAGCAAATACTACTCAAGCAAGAAGTGTAAAATTTCACGCCGATACTGCAATTACTGACCTTATTACAGAAACAGTTAAAAACGCCAAGGTAATTAGAGACGCACCCGACGAGGATAATGGTGACGGCCGCAAACTGTACTTTAGAATTGAAACATCTGTGTTTACAGAAAAAAATAATGCTGCTGAAAGAGAATTTGGCAGACATCCAAGAGTTTACGTTTATGCAGTTCATCCGTATTATTATGACGAAGCTAAGATAGCAGGAACAGGAGAAGTAGGAAATAGTGCAGCATTGTTTAAGGAACAAGCGGCAAAGGAGTACAACTACTATTATACCGGAAAAAACGAAGATGTTCTTAACTTTGACATCAATTTTAATTTCGCTTACTTTCAAGCAGTAAAGGGCGACATTGGAAATAGCCGTACAGATTTATCCGGCCAAACAGCAAAAACTACTGACAGTCCTTCTGCCGAAAAGAATCCTTCAAAGCAATCAGGAGCGTCTGCTACTAACGATTTAGAAGGTGCTAAATTTCTAGGATTTACTCCTAGGCACGAGTTCTTTACATTAGGCGGAAAGCGACGAGATCTAACAACGAGTGCAAAGATGGAAATTACAGAATATGTGCATAACGCTATTGTTAATTCGCCAGTTGATATGATTACTGCTAATATGGAAATTTGGGGAGATCCTTATTACCTTCCAACTGACCTTGGAAACTATGCTGCACCACAGCGTTCAAAACTGATAAACAGCGAATTAGGTATGCCTAGTGTAAGAGAAGAAATCTGGTGTAATATTAATTTCAAAACTCCGCTAGATTATCCTGTTAACGGTTTTGTAATGGATTTTCCAGAACTATCAAGACCGTTCCATGGAATATATCATATCTGGGCAGCAACAAACAAATTTAGTGGTGGTAAATTTACGCAAGAATTAAAGCTAATTAGAAAGAATTTTGATGACAGAACAGGTACTACTGGAAACTCAGGAATTTCAGCAAAAGGCCGGGGCTTGGCATCTGATACAAACACTATCAATCCTAATATGGTAGTTACTCAATCAGATGTAGATAATGCTTTTTCAAATAATTCCGGAGTAGGTTTTGGCAACGCGCAAGTTGATCCAGGCTTAGCTCAAGGACAACTTCTGCAGACTGGTAGCTTTGAAAATAATGGAGTACAGTCTGTTATACTTACTGACGGTAGTATAGTAACAGGAAATCGCCCACCAGTAAGGCGGCCAGGAAGCAGCACTGGACCGTTCTAAATCAAATAATTAAAAGTAAAGGTGTATAATGCAATACGTAAGATTTCCAGTTAAAGACGGACAAATCAAGGACACTGGTCCTTATGAAGCTATAGTAGTGAGTCATCTTGATCCGTTTGGTATGGGAACGTTAGAAGTTGAATTACTAAGAGTAAACGGCACTAGTGGTGTTCCAGAGAGATCAGGCCAACTGCTAACAGTGAGATATTTGTCGCCATTTTACGGAGTAACACCGTTTAAGGGGCTAACACCAAATGACGATTTCCAAAGCACACAAAAAAGTTACGGTATGTGGATGATTCCTCCGGATCCGGGAGCAAGGGTACTTGTTATTTTTGCTGAAGGACACAGCGCCTATGGATATTGGATCGGGTGCATACCTGAAACAGGTATGAACTTTACTATGCCTGATCCTAGAGCAAGTACTGCTAATACAACGGAATCAACGCCACAAAATCTAAAAGGATTAAAGGTGCCTGTTGGTGAATATAACAAAACTATTGAACAAGGTCAAGCAGTTGATCCTACACTTTATCCAAAGCCGTATAACAAAGACTTTACAGAAATCTTAGAAGTACAAGGTTTAATTTTTGATGAGGCTCGAGGAACAACAACCTCGAGTGCAAGACGTGAAGTACCAAGTATGGTATTTGGTATATCAACGCCAGGTCCGATGGATAAACGTAAGGGCCGCCCTACGACAAAGTACGGCCATGCCGACGAACAAGCTGATGTACCATTTAACAGATTAGGCGGAAGTAGCTTTGTAATGGATGACGGCGATGACAAATTTGTCAGAGCAACTCACCCGGCAGATGGCCCGCCGCTATATGTTAACAAAGAAATTGGCGATCAAGGTGGCGACGAAACTATCCCGCAAAATGAAGTAATGCGCTTTAGAACTAGAACAGGACATCAGATTGTTTTACATAATTCAGAAGATTTAATCTATATTGCTAACAGTCGAGGAACTGCTTGGATTGAATTATCGTCGGATGGCAAGATTGATATTCACGCCGAGGACAGCATTAGTTTAATGACTAACGCTGACTTTAACGTAACTGCTGAACGCGACATTAATATGGAAGCAGGCAGAAACATTAATATGCGAGCAGATGGCCGCTGGCCTGATCATCAAAAGAATTATTATAACAATGAGGTTGATGATGAAATCAGAAATGGTCAAGTAGTAATCGAAGCGTTGTCGAGTTCAAGAATAAGTTCAGGAGTGAACAGCACGCATTTTGAAATAACAGAAGGCGCAGTTAAACTTGATATCGACGCTGACTTAATTTTACAAACTGCCGGCGATATGCATTTGTATGCTAAAGGCAGCATTTATCAAAGAGCTGAAGATAGTGTACACGAAACTGCTGGAATTAACTGGTACAGAAAAGCCAAGCATACTATGGTAGACCAATGTGAAGACTATTTTGCCCAGGTATCAAATAATTCCAACTTTACAATCGGCAACGACTTTAATACTTCAGTTGAGGCAAATAAAAACGTAAGAGTCAACGGTACTAATTCGTTAAGAGTTGAAGGAAACAACAATGAATTTGTATTCTCCGGCAATTTAAAATATACCGAAGGTAACCTAGATGTAAACACAAAAGGTGCAACTAAAATCACATCCGAAGGACAAATTGATATATTGTCAAGTAGTGATATTAGAATACAAGGTGGTCCGAATATTAGACTTAACGAAGGTGCTGCAACCGCTGCAATCGCAGATCAAGCAAAAGACGCTAGCGCGTTCTTGACACAGAATAGTCCGCAGAATCCAGATCCAGCTGACAAGACATACAAGCTAACGCCACTTACTGGTCAGTATGTACTACCGGGTGAAAAAGTTACTATCGAATATGACACGATTGTTCCAAGAGCACCGCAACACGAACCTTGGGCGCAACACGAAAACCTAGATCCTATTATGTTTAAGTCAGAATTTACTGACAGAGAACGCCCCGGCGCACTCAAAAATGCTGATAGAATCTTAACACCTGACACATTCTTGAAAAATAAAGCAGCACTACAGAGCAGCGTTGTGGTAGCAGGAACAAGCGGTCAAACAGGATACAACGTAGGGGCATATGAGCGTCTTGGAAAAGAAGCTATTCCAACAGGACCAGCTACTGGTAAGACTACTCCGAGTGTTACTTATATGAAGGGTTATTCCGGCCAAACTCGCAACAAACCAATACAAGACGGTCTACTTCAAATACTTGATGCTGCTGCTAACAAAGCTAAAGTTGAAGTTGTTGTCTTTAGTGGCGGTCAAGAAGCACCTCCTGGTAAGCGCAGAACAGGCAGTCGTAGGCACGATAATGGTTATGCTGCTGACGTATGGCTTTATAACGACGGCCAGCGCCTAAACACAACAAACAGCAATCACTTAGGCATTATTAAAACCTTTGTTCAAGCAGCTAGATCCGCAGGCGCTACTGCAATTGGCGCAGGCAACGGATACATGGGCAACACAGGCATACATCTTGATATTGCTAAAGGCCAACCGGGCGTAAGTGCTGCTTACACTTGGGGAGGCAGAAACGCTAGATATAGAAGTACTCCTACGTGGCTAAGACAGATCATGGAAGGCGGCTAATATGTCAGTTCAATATACAATATACGAACAAGAATACGAAGTTTTAAGATTAGTTGCTAAACCTGAACAACACCACGGCGCACCAAGCCCGTATATGAGTGTGTACGGAGGATGGGAGCCAAGGTTAATACAATTTACTATTGCTCAGATCTATCAATATCAACAACAGAGAATTCAAGAAAAGGGCGTATCTTGGCAAGCGGTCGGTAGATATCAATTTGTATACGAAACTCTTCAGCGCACTGTTAAAAAAACAGGCATGAGCCTGAACACTATTTTTAATGATGTAACCCAAGACTTGCTTGCTCTTAAATTATTAGAAGGAGCAGGACTGCGAACTTGGCAAGCAGCCGGCCAAGGACCTGACAAGACACCTGATCAAACGTTTCATTTTAATCTTTGTAAAGTATGGGCAGGCATTCCGTTGCCTTATCCAGGCAACAAAGGCCAAACTGGACAAAGTTATTATGAAGGTGCGGTTAACAAAGCAAGAGGCTCTCCTGAGATCTATACAGATCAGTTAAGACAATATCGACGCAATGGAAAAAGAACCCAACACACAGTTACATTAGGTGTATCGGCACGCCCGTATCCAGTACAGGGCATTTCTCCTAAATCTCAAGCAACAATTAGAGCTGGTGGAGGACAGAACTACGGACTAGGTTCTCCTTACACTGCCGCAGCCCAGCGGAGAATACAAGCCGGCGGAACAAATTTTCAAAGTGCAACTGAGCAAATACAACAAGATTACGCAGGCATCTTGCCCCAAGCAGATACTCCGTATGTGTACGAAGAAATTGATCCATTAGACGATAGATATGATTTTAGAACAGGCAAGAAAGTTAGAGACTTATTACTTAACGGAACAGCACCCGGCGCTAACTTAGGTCTTAAAAACGGCAATGGCATGGTGCCCGATGATGATATTGGAGCAGTCGGCTTTACAGATGATCAAAAGGCTCAAGTTACGAGCAATAATACTCCTGGTACTAAAAATGGTCTGCCAAATGGCGTATATGAAAAGACTCAAACCGTCAATACTCCTGGAGGACCTCAACAAGTAACTAAGCAATACAAGAAAGTCAATACACCGGGCGGCATCGAAGAAGTTGAAGTTAAACAACCAACTCCAGTTAGTTATATATCGGAATTTGGAAACACTAGGCCCGACGGCTCTGGAGCAACTACATTGACTAGCAAGCCACTTCCGCAATCAATCAACAAGGCAGCGCCACCGAGTAATCCTGATGCTAATGATCCAAGGAATCAAACAACACCCCAACATGAAGTAGTTGAAGATTTTGACGAAAGGGAACCTGCTGAGTTTGAAGAAGATAAAACATCGACTACATCAAACAATGACAGCTTTACAGGCGGCGAGCCAATTGCTACAGCACCTGCTCCAGTGCCATTCAATGGTAATGATTTTTGTGTCAAGGCTGTTGTATTTTTCAATAATGAGCTACAGGCTAAAATTGAAGAAAAAGAATCCAAGATACCTAAAGGTGATTATAGGGTAAACGAAGAGTTTGATAAAATCAATAATATTATTGTTGTAGAGATTGTTCCTGATATTCCTGGTCCTATGAAAGTAGTATTCAGTGACGGTACTACAATATCTAAGTGTCCGCCTGCGAGCTAAATACGTTATGAGTAGATTAGAGAAAAACCTATATAAAAGAGTTAAAGTAGAATCAGGGCCAAAGAAAGCGGCACCTGGCAGAACCTATAGAGGCTTTTCTAGCGTAAGTGAAAACACAGAAAACTTTGCGCTGTATGATTTCGAACTTATTAAGCAAGATATCATCAATCACTTTCACATACGACAGGGCGAAAAATTAAACGATCCGCAATTTGGAACAATTATTTGGGATGTGCTATTTGAGCCATTTACAAATAACATAAGAGATGCTATAGTAACTGACGTAACTGAAATTATAAATTATGATCCAAGAGTAAAAGTAGAATCTATCTTTGTAGACACCTATGACAGCGGCATTGAAGTAAGTTGCACCCTAAGTTATTTGCCTTATAATATCTCAGAAGAGCTGTTATTTCGCTTCGATCAATCCCTGATACAATAAAATACTCTTATATTAAAATATGATAAATACCTTATAATAGAGTAAGGGAAATCGCATGTCTTCAACTGACAGACAGTCAAGGTTATTAGTTACACAAGACTGGAAAACAATATACCAATCATTCAGAAACGCAGACTTCCAGAGCTACGACTTTGACAATCTACGTAGAACAATGATTAACTATCTACGTCAAAACTATCCGGAAGATTTCAATGACTACATTGAAAGCTCTGAATACCTTGCGTTAATTGATTTGATTGCGTTCTTGGGCCAAAACCTAAGTTTCCGCGTTGACTTAAATGCGAGAGAAAACTTCCTCGAAACTGCTGAACGCCGCGAAAGCATATTGCGACTTGCTAGACTAATTTCTTACAATCCAAAAAGAAACCAGTCAGCAAACGGGTTGTTGAAAATTGAAACGGTTACAACTACTGAATCAGTCTTTGACAGTTCAGGAATTAACTTGTCGGGATCAACTATCCGCTGGAATGACAGAGCAAATGCCAACTATTTTGAGCAGTTTGTCAAAGTGCTAAACTCTGCGCTTCCTGTTAACAACAGCATTGGACGTCCACTTGCTTCGGAAAGAATTGAAAACGTTTCGACTGAACAGTACCGCTTTAACGCAACAAACACCAAAGTTCCAAAATACAGCTTTACAAGAAACGTCGAAGGCGTTCCTACAAAGTTTGAAATTGTAAGTACAGCTATCTCAAATGGATCAATTGTCGAAGAACCTCCCCTATTAGGAAATTCTCCGTCGTTCTTGTATAGAGATGATGGCCAAGGTGCCGGTAGTTCAAATACAGGATTCTTTATGCACTTCCGTCAGGGAGAATTAGAAGAAGGCACGTTCTCGATCAACAATCCAATTCCAAACCAAATTGTAAACATTGATACTCCGAATATCAACGACTCAGACGTGTGGCTTTATACAGTTGACTCAAATGGACAAGAAAACAGACTATGGACAAAGCTTGATGCAGTTGAAGGTAACAACATCATTTACAATAGCTTATTCCGCGGCGTAAGAAATGTTTATGCTGTTACAACAAGAACTGATGATAGAATTAACCTAGTATTTAGTGATGGCGTGTTTGGAGACCTACCATCGGGTAACTTTAAGATTTATTATAGAACAACAGACAATCGAAATTCTGTTGTTAGCCCTAATTCCATGTCTAATATTACAATTGAAATTCCGTATATAAGCAGAAGCAATAGTAGAGAAGTATTAACCGTTGGTATGAGTTTGAAGTACACTGTGTCAAATGCAACTACTAGCGAGACCAATAACGAAATTAAAGCCAACGCTCCTTCGACTTATTATACTCAAAATAGATTGATTACTGGCGAGGATTATAATATTGGTCCTCTCGGTATTAGTCAAGATATCATTAAGACTAAAAGTGTTAACAGAATTTCAAGTGGCATTAGTAAGTATTACGATCTGAAAGATCCAACAGGAAAGTATTCAAATACTAGCTTGTTTGCTGACGACGGTGTATTATATAGAGAAGAATTTAATAGCAAGAAGAAATTTAAGTTTGCAACTCAAACTGATATTGAAGGTGTAATCTTTAATCTGATACAACCAACACTGTCGTCGAAGAATATGAGAAACTATTACTTCAAGAATTACAATAATGTGTTTGTTGACGAATTAGGCGCAACTTGGGATCCAGTGTCAACTGCTACAAACAGAAGCACAGGACGTTTTGCTACAACGACGAATTCGTACTATGCAGTATCAACATTTACAGAAAGCAATTTGCGATTCGTAGAAAAGAATGCGTTGATTCGTTTTGTTGCTCCTGCACTAGCTGGCAATCCGCAATACTTTTTGCCAGATGGTACACTAACTACTAACAAAAGTAAAAAAGGTGCATCGGAATACAAATGGTGTAAAATTGTGTCGATATATGAAAATGGCACAGAGCTTGATCTAGACGGATTCGGACCTATTGTAGTCAACGACGTAATACCAGCAGGTGCAATTGTTGACCAAATCATTCCGATATTTTCAAGAACAATTTCAAATGACGTAAAAGTACAAATTATTGATAGAGCATTTATTTACAAAGACTTTGCGCTGCGCTACGATCAAGAAGAGCGCGCCTGGGTTATTGTAGAAGCAGAAGATATCAACACTATTAACAATTTTAGTCTTGGTAAAGCAGGCGATGTAACTGGAACAAACCTTGACGCAAGTTGGTTACTGTATTTCAAATCCGACGGCGAATCATATGAGATGACCTATAGGAACCTGCGTTATGTTTTTGAAAGTGCAGACGAGATTAGATTCTTCTTTGATTCAGCAGACAAGATTTACAATCCAAGAACTGGACAAATTGTAAAAGATAAAATCTCTGTATTGAACATTAACACACAGCCTGATTCACTGGATTCTCTTACTAGAGATTTTAACTGGTCAATTACTGATGCATTTAAGGATGCTGACAGCTATGTTGATACTCGCAAAATTGAAATAGATTTCTTTGATGACGACAATGATGGAATTATCGATAATCCAGAAGTGTTTGATACATTAGTTGATCCACAAATAAATTCAGAAGACAAGATTGTATTTCAGCAAAAGTACCTAACAACTGACGGAACAGAAGACTTCAAGTATTTTAGTAATACCGACGGCACAATTGTAATTGTTCAAAACGGATCAGACGATGAATACAAGAACAGAACATCTTATCCAGATGGACAGATATTTTACCTAGTTGCAGAAAACGTGTTCAAGCAAAGTAACATTTCAAAAAACAATGTTACTACAAATACCAACTACCGTGCTTATTATGGCCGCGATGGATTAAAGTTCCATTACGTCCATGTTGCCGACTCTAACTACAGAATTGATCCAGCATCGAGTAACATTATTGATACGTATGTGTTAACTAAAAATTATGATATTGAGTATAGAAAATATCTACAAGGCGGAACTACTACGAAGCCACTTCCTCCGAGTACAGATCAACTGTTTAGAAGTTATGGTGCAGACATCAATAGAATTAAGTCAATCAGCGACGAAGTGATTTATCATCCGGTTAAATACAAGCCGTTATTCGGCGAAGAGGCAAAAGATGATTTACAAGTGACTTTTAAAATTGTGAAAAATAAATCATTATCAGTTAATGATAATAAGATTAAAGCCGGAGTTATTGACGCTGTAAACAAGTTCTTTAGTATAGAATACTGGGACTTCGGGGATACCTTTTATTTCCAAGAATTAGCAGCATATGTTATGAACACACTTACACCGCAATTAGTTTCTGTTGTTATTGTTCCGAAAACTGAAAACAAAGCTTTTGGTAGCTTGTTTGAAATAAAATCAGAAGTAGACGAAATTTTTGTTAATGCAGCACAAGTTTCGGACGTAGAAGTAATTGATGAAATTACAGCATCAAATTTAAGAGCTGACGGCACAATTATTACAAGTGTATCAGCTAGCACATCAGGCATACAAAGCGCATAATGCGGAGGTTAATTTAAGTAATGGCAAACGATCAAAACGAGTTCGGTCTACCAACACCTGACAATGACGACAGAAAGAGTTCAGCATTTCTTCCAAGGTTCTTTAGAACGGAAGCAAATAACAAATTCTTACAAGCAACTCTTGACCAGTTAATTCAACCTGGTGTCGCAGAGAAACTAAACGGGTTTTACGGACGCCGTGATGCGAAAGCATTTTCGTCTAAAGATAGCTATGTGCCAGATGTAAGCAGCAATAGAGAAAATTACCAATTTGAGCCAGCAGTAGTTGTTAAAGACAATCTCGACAATGTAGACTTCTATAAAGATTATACAGACTACATTAACCAGATTAAGTTCTTTAATGGAAACGTTGACAACCATAGTAGATTAAACGCACAAGAAACATATGCGTGGAACCCTAATGTTGATTGGGACAAGCTTGTAAACTTCCGTGAGTACTACTGGGCTCCTACAGGACCAATTAGCGTTCCTGTGCGCGGCCAAGGCAAGGAAGTAGTGAGTACTTATACAGTTACTCTGGCAGAAGATGACGACAACACATCATACGTCTTTAACAGCACGTTGGAAAAGAATCCGACTCTAAAATTATATAGAGGACAAACGTATCGCTTTGAAATTGATACACCAGGCCACCCAATTGCATTTGCTTTATCGAGAACTTTCCTGCCTGGAGAAGTTCTCGTAGTAGCTGGACGTGAAGGTATTCGAGGCCAGGGACTTTTTGATTCAGAGTTGTTTGGTAACGACTATGACATCGGCGACTTTATTGTGACGCCAGACGCAGGATCAGTATCGTTTGGCGATGACGAGAATGTTAGCACTATTTACAATGACGGCATTTCTAAAGAAGCAACTGACGGTCAAGAGTTGGCAACAGTATACGTTGAGTCAGGAGTAGTTGAATTTACTATTCCACTTAACGCACCTGACAGATTGTTTTATATCTCAAAGAATAACGTCGACACAAGCGGTCAAATGAGAATTAACAACATTGAAGAAAATACGTTCCTTGACGTTGATAAAGACATTATCGGTAAGAAAACATACAAAAGTTCGAACGGCGTAGAATTTACAAACGGATTAAAAGTGTTTTTCCAAGGCGATGTGACCCCGGCAATATATGAAAAAGATGCTTGGTATGTGGAAGGTGTAGGCGGCCAAATAAGATTAGTTAAAGAAAGTGATCTAGTTCTTCTAAATGCGTTTTCTGAAGACGACCTTGTACCGTGGGACGGCACTCCGTATGACAGACTGCCTTTTGAAAATTCCAGTGCTTATCCAAAAACTAAAGACTACTTAGTAGTTAACAGAGCTAGCCCAGATAGAAACCCGTGGTCACGTTATAACAGATGGTTCCATAAAAATGTTCTAGAAAAGAGCCTAGAATATAACGGACTTCCTGTTGTAATTGACGAGTCATTTAGAGCCAAGCGTCCTATTATCGAATTTGAAGCAGGACTAAAACTTTACAGATTTGGATCAGAAGCAAAGCAAGATATCGATTTAGTTGATACATTTACAAAAGATGTGTTTTCAACTATTGAAGGATCTTTTGGATACAATATCGACGGCGTAGATTTAGTCGACGGTATGCGAGTGTTGTTTACTGCTGACACTGACATATTAGTTACAGGCAACATTTACGAAGTTAAATTTGTTACAATTGGAAACGTTCCGCAAATTACGCTACAAGAAGTTAGCGACACCTTTCCGCAGGATCTAGAAGTGGTATTTGTGAGAACAGGTGATACGTATGGCGGCACAGCATTTTATTACCAGTATGATGTATGGAACGTAGCTCAGCAAAAAGACAATGTAAACCAAGCACCGTTGTTTGACTTATGTTGCCCAGAAGGAAACTTCTATGGTGATTTAGCAACATTCGACAGTTCATCATTTAATGGTACGAAGGTATTTTCGTACAAAGAAGGTACTGGAGCAAATGATCCAGAACTAGGATTTCCATTAACATACAAGAATATTAACAACTCAGGTGACATACTATTTGAATTTAATCTAACAACTGATAGCTTCACAGTTCAAAACGATGAAGAAATTATTACAGTTGAAGCTAACAAAGGTAATCTGCGCAAGTACACTGACTTAACAAATTTTGCGTGGGTCAACGGCTGGTCAAGTGTTGCTCAGATAACTAAGCAAAAAGTAGTTAGACAGTATGTTGCTGGTCCTCAACTAAACAACTTCGAAGTTGATGTTTATAATAGAGCAGGCGACTTGAACGATCTTGCCGTAAGTGTTTACAGAAACAACAGGATTCAAACAGCAGCCGCAGATTACGAAATCGACAGAGTTAATGGCAAAGCATTAGTGCGATTCTATAGCGATGTTGCTGTAGACGACAAAATTGTTTTGAAATCGCATTCAGCAACCTCTAAGAATAACAACGGGTTCTACGAATTTCCAATCAACTTTGAAAGAAATCCAAGTAATGAAGACATTAACGAATTTACACTTGGTGAAGCAATTGACCATGTTAGTTCTATTGTCGAAGAAACTCGTGAATTTACTGGCACGTATCCTGGCCAGTCAAACCTAAGAGACTTAGGAAACGTAGATCGTTATGGAAGAAGATTTGTAAAGCACAGTGGTCCGATCAACTTAGCACTATATCACTTTACTAGCAAAGAGTACAACATCGTTAAATCAATTGAATTTGCCAAGAACGAGTATGCTACATTTAAGAGAACTTTCTTAAGTAGAGCAGAAAGCTTAGGCATTGACGCTCCGGCTAAGCAGCACGTTGACAGACTATTGCAGGATCTTAATAGAGATAAAATTAAGACTCAGCCGTTTTACTTCTCGGATATGATTGGATACACAACTACTAATCGTATTGAGTTTGATGTTGAAGATCCAGACAACCCATTTTATGCACTAACTAATCCGTTTAATCTAACAGAACTATCGAGTAGAGCAATCAACGTGTACTTAAACGGTTCGCAACTGATCCATGGCAAAGATTATACTTTCAGTGAAGAAGGATTTGTCTTAGTTACTGCTGGACAAAAAGATGGCGATACTATTGAAGTTTACGAATACGAAACAACTGACGGATCATTTATTCCGCCAACTCCATCTAAGTTAGGCATGTATCCAAAGTACGAACCACAAATTGTCATTGATGACACATACCAAACTGAAGAGCCATTTGCCCAAGGTCCATTTAAGATCTATGGTCAAAATGAAGATGGCTGCGTTGGTTGGTTTTATCCAGTTTATACAAACAAGAAGTACGCTGGTCAAGCAGACTGTGACGACCAAGCTACTACTCTGAGATTTGCTGGTTTAAGTAAGCTACTTTATATTCCAACAACTGATGGTTTCTTTGGAGCCCAGGACAATCCGGAGATTGAAGAATACTCAGTTGGTATTGCTATGGTTCAAGGACATGACGGTAGTACAATCAGAGCATACAAAGACTACAGAGACAACCTACTGCTAGATCTTGAGAAGAGAATATTCAACAACATTAAAGTCGATTACGAAAACACACTGCTGAATATCCACGACTTTGTAGGCGGCAAGTACAGGTCGGCTGCGTACAACAGGAAAGAAATTAACGATCTAGTCCTAAAAGATTTTATACAATGGTCGAGAGTAGTAGAAAGTGATTATACTGAAAACGACTTCTATGAAAGAGAAAATCAGTACACATATAACTATTACAAAATGACGTCTGCTATTGACGGCGAAGTACTACCAGGATTTTGGAGAGGTGTTTACAGAGAATTCCTAGACACTGATAGACCACACTCACACCCATGGGAAATGCTAGGATTTACTCTTAAGCCAAAATGGTGGGATACAACTTATGGCCCAGCCCCTTATAGTGCAAATAACTTAGTACTATGGCAGGACATTGAAAATGGATATGTCCGTGAACCAAATAAAGAATTAGTAACTAGAGCAAGATATGCCCGTCCGGACTTTACAAAATATATTCCAGTTGATTCTCAGGGTAAATTAAAATCACCGATTGAAAGTGGATATGCTAAAAACTTCTTTTACAGAAATACGTCAGATGATTTTATATTTGGCGATGTTGCTCCAGTTGAGTCTGCTTGGAGAAAAAGTGCTGAGTATCCGTTTGCACTTATTAAAGCATGGTTGCTAGCTAACCCGGCAAGAGTTATGGGACTAGGGTTCGACTTGTCAAGAGTCTTTAGAAACCTAGCAGGACAGTACACTTATACTGATACACTAACACAGATATCAAATAAGTCAATTGTTTTTCCAAACACATATCGAGATAATGTAAGAGTAAATACAAGTGGGTTAGTAAACTACATTTACAATCTGCTATCGAGCAACATTGTTAGTGTTTATGATGATTATAAAAATGACATAACATCTATGAATACACAGATGGGACTGCGCGTTGGAGGATTTACTGATAAGAGTAAATTCCAATTGCTACTAGACAGCCGCTCACCTCGCGAAAATATCGAAGACGGCGTATTTGTGCCAGAAGAGAACTACCAAGTTTTCTTAAACACAAGTTCGCCAATTGACGCACCTGTATACAGTGGTATCATTGTTGAAAAACGAGCAAACGGATTTGTTGTAAGAGGCTACTTTGATAACAATCCGTTCTTGAACTACTTTGACCCAATACCTACAACTAACGACAGAACTATTGTAGTTGGAGGAATTTCAGAAACGAGTGTGGATTGGGATCCTAACAAGCCGTTCTATGACGGTCAAGTTGTTGAGTTTGAAAGCCAGTATTACAGAGCAACAGCAAACTTTACAAGTGGTGACTCGTTTGATGCTCAAAATTTAATTAAGCTAAGTGAAGTTCCGATCGTTGGCGGAAAACGCGGAGTGTTTTACAAAAACTTTGACACTAGAACAACAAAGCGCCTATCTTATGGAACACGCCTAAAAACAAGCCAAGACGTAGTTAGCTTTATTCTTGGATACGGTGCATACCTTGAATCACAAGGATTTGACTTTAACTATTTCAATGATGTAAATGAGTCAATTGAAAACTGGAGTCAAATGGCAAGAGAATTCTTGTTCTGGACAACCCAGGGATGGAGTGCAGGAACAACTATATCACTGAGCCCAAGTGCATACGAAGTAAACTTTAAGAGAGACTTTGCTGTCGTTGATGATATCTTTGATGACTTTTATGAGTACTCTTTGAGAAAGTCAGATGGACTTCCGTTAGAGCGCAGATTTAACAGCGTTCAAAGAAATGGCAATGAATTTGGTATCAAGGTTAGAGAAAACAACGACGGCGTGTACAACATTGTGTTGCCTCTTGTACAAAAAGAACATGTTGTTCTATTAGACAATGAAACTATCTTTGGTGATGTAATTTATCAGCCAACTACTGGGTACCGTCAAGAAAGAATCAAGGTACTAGGATATCGTTCTGATAACTGGGACGGGAGCTTAAACATTCCTGGATTTGTTTATGACGATGCCAGAGCAACAGAATGGGAATCTTGGAAAGATTATGAAATTGGTAGTCTTGTAAAATACAAGCAATTCTTTTATGTAGCAACTTTTGCTGTGCCAGGATCAAAAGACTTTAACCCAAACTTCTGGATTAGATTAAATGAAAAGCCTGTAGCAGAACTGCTAACAAACTTTGATTATAGAATCAATCAATTTACAGATTTCTATGACCTAGACTCGGATAATTTTGACTCTGAACAACAGCGTCTTGCGCAGCACTTAATTGGGTACCAGAAACGAGACTATCTAGCAAATATCATTAATGATGATGTGAGTCAGTATAAGTTCTATCAAGGATTTATTCAAGACAAGGGTACAAAGAACGCTATTGAAAAGCTATTCAATCCCCTTGGCAGCTCAGACAGAGACAGCTTAGAATTCTTTGAAGATTGGGCAATACAGCTAGGTCGCTACGGAGCAACTACAGACATAGAGCAAATTGAATTTGAACTTGATGAAACTCAGTTCTACGAAGAACCTCAAGGTATTGAATTTGTAGAATCAATCGATCCTACAATTGAAGATAAAGTCTACAGAATTCGTCCAATGGATCTAATTGACAAGCCAGAAGGTTATACTAGTACGCCATTCCCGACAACAACTCTAAAAAGTTTTGTAATTGACAGTGGATATGTACATGAAAATGATGTAGAATTCAAAGCAGGGTCAAAAGCTGAAATTAACAGTACTGATGTTAACTTGTTAAACAAGGGTCAATACATTTGGTTAACAGACGACGGCAGAGATGACTGGTCAGTTTACCAAATTCACGAGAACTTCGGAAACGCAACAACGTTAGCGACTATTGACGACGTTACTGAAAAGAACGAATCACTTAAAGAAATTACAGTAGATGCCTGGGTTGCTGAAGAAGTAGCTAATGGAGAATTTGTTGCAATAAGAGCTGCTCAGGATTATAATGTTAACGGATTCTACGAAGTGTACGAATCAAAGTTTAACACACTGCAAATTATTGTACCTGAAGATAACGAAATAATTGATTTTGATGAAGAATTGTTAATTATGGTTAAGCTTAGAGAAGTAAGAATTCCTGACTTGACTTCGGTGAACGATATCATACAACAAAATATATATGATAACCAAAGAATTTGGATTGATGACTATAGCAACGCCCATTGGGGTGTGCTCGAAAACAATAGTGTGTACAGGGAGCAAGGCACTATAGTAGATATAACAGGTGACGGCTCATCGCAAAATGGTTTCTCCTATGATGTTGATGTATCTAAAAAACAAACAACTATGATAGTTTCATCGCCCGGGTATACTATTGATGTCAACCCTGATCCTGAAATTGATAACTTTAACACACCCGGCAAGGTTGACCTATACACTAGAAACACAGAAACTGCAATGTTTATTCAGCAACAGCCTCTTACGTTAGAAACAGTATTGTTTAACGATGACAATGCTCGCTTCGGCGAAAGTGTGTCGATATCGGATGACGATACATTTATAGCAGTAGGTATTCCGGGAGCATCGAGTGTTAAGACTAGATACAGAGGTGAATATTTGGCATCTGCACCCTATGGCAAAAATGATATTGTAAAATATAGAAATACGCTATGGCAAGCACACAGAGACATTGAACCAGAAGTAGACGAAGGAACTGGATTAGACTTTAATTCGTTTAGTTCGTATGTTGAATTAAGAACAGCAAACGGAGATGCTGATCTTGACTCTAGCCTATTACTTACAGGTGACCCTAGTCTACAGCTAGAAGAAGCTCAGGCAACTGATCACATCTTAGTTAGAGCGCCAGCAGATCAGTTCGAGGCTCTAATTGCAGGCGACGAAGTTAGATTGCAGTGGAATTTGCAGTCTTATACAAATGGCGATTTAGATGTTAGGGAACCTTTTGATGGTGCTATTACGTTTGAAGATTCAACAATTATTAGTAAAGAACTTATTGATAACAACGGCAACGGCCATAGCATAGTTAATAAAGTAGATCATATTGTTCGAGTAGATAGCTACATTAACCCACCGCAAGTAGGCGATATATTAACAACGTCGACTGCTAGTGCAACTGTTGTTTATACTAAGATTGCAGGTGTAAACCTTATAATTTATCTTGCAGATACAACTGGCGTCTTTGCAGTAAGTGGTTCGATATTCATTCAATACGAAACAGCTTCGGGGCCATTAATTGGTAATTATGTAGAAATTGAGCCAACTGAAAATCAAAGCCTCGGCGGCTGGTGGCAGATTGATACTAGTCCTTTTTCTTACATAAACAATGAAAACTATACTGATGCTGGTAAAGGATTAGTATACGTTGATGCTTACGCCAACGGCGGCACGACTAATGCTGTGTACTATAATGTAAATGACGATGAAAACAATACAACTGATTTGATTAACACATCTAGCTATGTTCAAAATCTAAGTTATTTTAATGATATTACTCCTGTGGCAGACAGCAGATGGATTTCTAGAGTAAACAAATCGTTTGCTGACACGCTTTCTTTAACTGAAGAATTAAACTTTTACCTTTATGACCTAAGTAACAGAACAATTGACTTTGCTAACACAGGGCTAAATTATGGCATTTTAAATGCAACCCAGACGTTAGTTGACAAATGGGATGGATTTATTGACATTCAACTAGTTGCCGACGGCCTTGGCAACACGTTTGAACCATCCATATCTGATATTATTACAGATAGACAGACACCATTTGATCAGTTTGGCCAGCCGTCGGCGGCTGATGCACAATCAACATTTACTGCTGAAGTAGTCGCATATCAAACAGGCTTAACAAATGTTAGAGTGTACATTAAGTACACTGCTGGAACTTATGCAACTATTAACAACCTAGCTACTACAGAGATTGTTCTCAACCCAAGTGTTGCAAATGGCAATACAGTCAACAGAGTAATAGGAAAAGTTAATGATGTCGAAGACAGCTTTGTTGTAAACACTAGCACTAACAACTTACAGTTCTTAGTTTTTGAAAAAGATACTGACTTTGATCCAGCTGACGGGTTTGATCCAATTATTAATGAAGAATATTGGATCTATACCGAAGAGGATGATAATGCAGGCAGCTTTAGAAGCGTTTATCCAACAGTACTAAACAAGAATTATACTCAGATTTATAACATTGTAGCAGACCAGTTTGGTAGTTCGTCAAAAACTAACGAAGGTGCAGTAGCAATTTACTATAAAGATGCACCAGGTAGTTATCAATTGCTATTGAACTTAGTTTCAGAGTATGCTTACGACTCAGATACTACAAACTTTGGTACTAAAGTTGAACTTATCAAGAAAGACAACGAGTATACATTGTATGTGTCAAATGCCCAAGGCAGCGTTGAAATATTCAAGCACGGGTACACTAGAGACGACACATTTAAAGGTAACTGGAGAGAAAACAATGTTTATGAAACAAATGATATTGTATATTTCCTAGGTGATTACTATAAAGCATTGCAGCCGGTGTTTAACCAAACGTCAGTGTCAATTGGCGATAAACTATTGTGGAGAAAAGTAAGCTGGAGACGTGGAGTCGATGACAACTTTAGGGGAACTTTCAACAGCACCGATGCAGCCTACGGAGAAGGTTCGATTGTAAATGTCACTGGCGTGGGATTATTTAGAGCTCTTACTAACGTACCAATCGGCGCAGCAACTCCTAATACTGGCTCTACTAATTGGGAAGCAATTTCGTCAGGAGTTGATTACTTAGGCGTATTGCCTGTAAACGAAGGCCAAGCGTTACTTGGAGAATCAGAGTATTTTCCAACAAACTTTGATTCGGCAATGTCAGAAAACGATCCAACAGTAGTTGACTCAGACTTCGCTGTTACAGAATCAGGCAACTATGTTATAATTTCTGAAAAGCGAGCAGCGTTTGACAGTTCTATTATTAGTAAGGTCCTGGTATATCGTCAACGTGATAATAAGTATGAAAAAGTACAAGAAATTAACCCACCTGATGACAGAGATACATTTGGTTCTTCGGTTGTGATTAATCCAGCAGGTACAAAGATTGCTATATCAGATCAGTTTAACGATGATGTAAAGTACAACCAAGGCAAGATTTATATATATTCATTAGTAAATCAGCAATTTGTATTGTCGCAGGAATTAAAGTCACCTAAGAATGAGTTAGCAGAACGTTTTGGCGATAAGATGTCATTTAGTAGCGACAACCTAATCGTAAGTAGTGCCAGAGGTGACATGATAATACCAACTACGTTTGACGCAGACTCGGGTGTTATAACTACATTTGATAAAGGTTATACTGACTTTAATAATATCATACTAGATTCGGGTACAGTTTACGTATACGAAGAAATAGAAAATGCGTTAATATTCTCAGAGTCATTCCGCTATGACCTAGCAGACTTTGACTTTGGCGAAAACATATTTGCCAAAGGTAACCACGTATACATCGGAATGCCTAAGAAAGGCAAGTTAATTGAATATAGAAAGCCAAATGAAAAATTTGCATGGAATAAGAAAAGAGAACTTATTCCGCCAGTTGATGTATCTAAGATTAAAGGCATGTTCCTTTATAATAAGAGAACAAACAGCATTGTTCAATACCTGGATTACATTGATCCAATACAAGGAAAGATTGCCGGTCCTGCAAAGCAAGAACTGCATTATGAAATGGGAATTGATCCGGCAACATATAACGTAGGAGCAGGGCCAGAAGTAACAGAAGATACATTCTGGGGCCCGGAGCATGTTGGTAAATTATGGTGGTATACAAAAACAACAAGATTCACTTATCCTTATCAGGGAGACATCCAGTATCAAAAAGCAAACTGGAATGAACTACAACCAGGATCCTTTGTTAACGTATTTGAATGGGTTGAGAGCGCAGTGCCTCCGTCAAACTGGGATCAGATTGCTGATTCAGAGTTAGGCATTCAAAGAGGCATTAGTGGTAAATCTCTGTATGGTGATGATTTCTTCAGTCAGACATTTGACTATGACAGCGTTGCCCAACGGTTTATTCCAAAGTACTACTTCTGGGTCGCTAACAAGAAGACAATTCCAACTGATGCAGTAATTGATAGAAAGGTTAGTGCGTTTGACGTAAGTAGACTTATTGCGCAGCCGAGAAAAGAAGGCTACAGATTTGCTAGCTTGCTTGCTGCGGACAGAATTGTTCTAAATAACATAGGCAGCTTAATCTATAACGAAGATATTGTTCTAAATATCAGATATACTGAAAACGAAAGAGATGAGCAAAATACGCACAGTCAATATCAGATTATTAGCGATGGTGACGAGAATAGTGTACCGCATAGTGAGATTGAACGAAAGTGGTTTGATAGCTTAATTGGTTATGACGAACAAGGTCGCCCAGTGCCTAACCCAGACCTGTCACCTAAACAAAAGTACGGAATTCAAAATAAGCCACGTCAGGGTATATTTGTAAACCGCGAAGAAGCTCTAAAGCAATATATTGAACGAGTTAACCTTGTGTTGCTCGAAAACATTGTAGTTGACGAGTATGATATATCGGCATTGTTTGAAACAGAACCTAAGCCGACGTCGGCTTCGAAAGAGTTTGACTTAACAGTTGACACAGTTGATGAATTACGATTCATTAGTACAAACAAGGTTACTCCTGCAATACTTGAGCCTGTGATTAGAAATGGTAAATTAGCTAAAGTTAACATTCTAAGTGCAGGTAGAGGTTATCGTTCTGCTCCGAAGTATGCAATTGTCGGCGCAGGCACAGATGCTGAAATAGAGCTTACACTTACTAACGTAGGTGGAATTAGCGCAGTTAAGATACTAAGCAGAGGAACAGGGTACGACGAAAATACTAGAATTACAGTAAGAAGATTCTCAGTACTTGTTAATGCCGACACTGATGCTGATGGCAGATGGGCAATATGGGCCTGGAACGAAGAAGCATCAGAATGGTTTAGAAGAAGTGTGCAAGACTACAATGTTCCGTTGTATTGGGATTATGCTGATTGGTATGCAACTGGGTATAATGAATTTACATCAAGTGACTTTATTATAACTGAGTCATATGAATTAACCGCGTTGGCAGATAGCATAGGTGATATTGTTAAAATTCAAAACGTCGGAACAGGCGGCTGGTTGCTACTTGAAAAAGTTGACAACACTGGATCTGAAGATTACACAGTAGACTATAAAACTATTGGACGTCAAGACGGTACAATACAGTTTAAAGAATCTCTATATAACACAGCTAAGAATAAGGTTGGTTTTGACAACCGTAGTTATGATAGCACGTTTTATGACAATGATGCTCAAGTTGAATTGAGAATTATATTTAAAGCAATCCGCGACAGTATATTTACAAGCAACTTGAGAAGAGAGTATAACCAACTATTCTTCGCAAGCTTGCGTTATGTGATGTCTGAGCAGCAATATGTTGACTGGCTATTCAAGACAAGCTATGTTAAAATTAATCACAATCTTGGTGAGTTTGATCAAGATGTTACTTTCGACGGCAATACACTCTCAAGCTACGAAGCATATGTAAACGAAGTGAAGCCGTACAAGACTGTTATTAGAGAATTTGTAAGCGTAAAAGAAAGACTAGAGCCTACAAATAGTGTTATAACAGATTTTGACTTGCCACCGTTCTACAGTGAAACTGAAAAGAAGATTGTGCCAAATAGAGCAATCTTCCAAGATGGCGGATTGCTAAATGTTGATCCTAATGTAAGTCAATACCCAAGGAAGAATTGGCTTGACAACTATGGTAGACAAATTACTAATATTATGATTGGAGATGCAGGCAGCGGATATGTGTTTGCACCAACTGTAGAATTAGTAGGAGGCGGCGGAACCGGCGCCACTGCTAAAGCGTACATTGGCTACGGAAAGGTAACAGCAATTAAAGTTACTAACCCGGGCCAAGGTTATACAAGTGCTCCTGCTATTAATATTGCTGTTCCCCAAGTAGAAAACGGCGTTGTGGCTAGAGCATCAGCAATACTTGGCTCCGGCGTAGTGAGATCTCCGAGCATCACTATCAAGTTTGATAGAACGTCGGGCAAGTACTACATTAACTCGCTAGCAGAAACTGAAACGTTCGTTGGTTCGAATTCTCAAACAACGTTTAACTTAGAATGGCCAATGAACTTACGGTTAGACACTGTGACAGTAACAGTAGACGGAAAAGAAATGCTTCGTAGTCAGTTTACTTTCCGTAACGTAACAAACACAGATGCTGGATATATTAGAGAGCAAGGACAAGTTACGTTTACTAATCCACCTGCATTAGACGCAAATATCGTAATTAGCTACCAGAAGCCACTGTCGATGTTAAGTGCAGAAGACAGAATACAATTTGGCTATACAGCACTGAGCGGTATGCTCGGTAAAGATTTAGCACAGTTAATGACTGGTGTCGACTATGGCGGTGTTGAAGTTACATCGTTTGGATTTAGTGAAGAGCAAGGTTGGAACACAAATGATTGGTATACGGATACATGGGACGAATTTGATAATTCATATGAAGACTATGTGTTTACGTTTGACGGCTCAACTGTTGCAGTAGGTCTAGACGAACCGTTTGAAAGCGGCACTGTGTACAATGTTTATTTGAATGGAGTCAGAATTGATGATCCTAATTTTGGCACTGAAGAACAACTTAACGAAGATGCTAAACTAGAAAGTATTACAGGCGACGGCACAACTGATGTGTTTATTCTGAGTGATTACGATATTGCCACTGAAGACGGCGACATAATGATTATTAGAAAAATAACATCAGATGGTACTGTGGCACCGGATCCGGCATCGTATGATACTCAATTAACAGGTGGAGCATTTGACAAGACAACTGCGACTGGGTTAAAAGCAGAAGATATTATTGTAGACGGCGACAGCTTTGTTACTGCTACTACGTCAACTGGACCAGAAGAAATGGTACCAGGTCAAGTAATGGATACACTGGATTTAAGAGTGTATACAAGAGACTCGACCGGTCCAGGTAAGATTGTTAGCCAGTATCACATTACTGACGGAGTAAATGAAACGTTTGACTTAGGTGCAACTCCGTCGAGTCTTGACGCAATTGTTGTAAAAGTAGACGGCATAATATTAACCCGAGGCGATTATGACGTTGATTGGAGCAACTTAACAATTAATATTCCTGACTTAACTGAAGGGCACGCTCTATCGATAGTAACACTGGAAGCGGGTGTACAAAATGTTATTGATTTTGGAAAGGCTATGACTGTTGCCGATACTGATGAGTACGAAATTAACACTTATTTCAAAGATGGATACGGTGTATTCTTAACTCTTGATGGCGAAAACGTTGAGATCGGTGCTACTAAAACAGAAGGTAAAGATACTTTAACTATTAGCCTAACAGTAACACCAGAAACTGGACAGACAATCAACTATATTGTGTTTGATAATAACACTGAAGTAAATTATAGTCAAGTTAATAAAGAAGTATTAATCGGTGACGGAGCATCTACGGTGTTTCCGATTGCTGAAACGCCATTCTTTGTTGAGCCAACCGAACACAACTGCTTGGTAAAAGTCGGAAATAAGATTCTAAGTTCTGGATACAATATTCAGTATGAAATCAAAAGCATTGATGTTAGAGAATATGCAATTGAATCATTCCAGTTTCCGTCAACGACTATTGACACTACTAATCTGCGCGTATTTTTAAATGGCGCAATAATAGAGACGCCTAACAGGTGGCTTCTGAATCCGAATACCAACTCGATTAGGTTAAATGACGGTACAGGTGACGTAGGCGATTTACTGGAAATTTACCTAATTTCTGATAGTGAATATACATTTGACAACAACAATATTACGTTTAAATATGCACCTGGTGTAAATGAAAGAATTGAAATTATTAAATTCTCAAACCACGACATCCTTGGTATTGAAAAACAGAACTATGATGTTGTGTCAAGATTTGCTATTGTTCCGGGAAGCAAGGAAGCAAAAACTTATCAGCGTCTATCATACGGTGAAATCAAACTGAGAAAGCCGGCAGAAGATGCGCAATACGTATGGGTTGCAAAAAATGGAATCTTACTATCTCCGAGCGTTGACTATTATATTACTGACGACAGATTAAAGGTCCAGCTAACAACTCCTCCGGGAACAAACGATGTTATAGAAGTAGTGCAGTTTGCTACTCCTGTTTCGGTGCCTAAATTTGCCTACAGAATCTTTAAGGATGTTCTTAATAGAACTCACTACAAGAGAATTAACGATGCTGTAACAGTTCTTAGCAAGGACCTAAATTACTATGATTTAAGAGTTGAAGTAGAAGACGCATCGTTGCTACCAGCACCGGACAAGAAGTCTAATAAACCGGGCATTGTTTGGATTGATGGCGAGCGCATTGAATACCTAGTAAAAGACGGTAATCTACTAAGGCAACTTCGCAGAGGTACACTTGGTACAGGAGTTAAAGATACATATTCAGCAGGAGAAGAAGTGTTTGATCAAGGCGCTAGAAAAACTGTTCCTTACAATGATAGAACAGTTCTGCGTAACTTTATCGGAGATGGAAGCCAGAGCATAACTATCGGTTACAAAGATTCTACATTGCAGGCATCATATGGTATTAACGAAGTTGAAGTTTTCGTAGGTGGCCGCCGACTAAGGAAGAATGAGATAAGTAAGTTTAGTGAAGTAGTGGCGCTTGACTCACCAGATGGTGATCTTGTGCAGCAAGCAGAATTTACAATCGACGGTGATATTATTAGCTTTGACATTCAGGACGATATACATGCCGACGGTATACCATTAAACAATGAAAAGATTGTTGTGATGAGAAAAACAGGAAGAATTTGGACATTAACTGGTGAAACCTTAGGTGAAACAAAAACTGACATAGGGTCGTTTATACGTGCCGGAAACTAACAGCTACCAGAATAAATACAATGTAGGAAACAAAAATGAGTGACAATATGAAAGATACTAGCGGAATTTCAGTACAAGGACACATTAAGATATCAGATCCAGAATCTGGTACAGTGTTTATAAACAAAAGAAATGCGATCCATTATGAAAATATGAGCATTGCATTAGCAGAAAGCATGAGCAACGCAGGCGAAGGTTTTGTGTATGAAATGAGCTTTGGTAACGGCGGCACTAGTGTTGACCCTACAGGTATTATTACTTACTTGACTCCTAACTCAACTGGCACAAATGCTACATTGTATAATCAAACATATTCAAAAGTAGTCGACGCCCGTTCGGCTAACAACTTAGATCCTGCTAGAAACTTTATTGAAACAAGACACGTTAGTGGTACAAACTATACTGACATGCTAGTTAGATGTTTGTTAGACTACGGTGAACCAAATGGACAGCAAGCATTTGACACTGCTACTTCAGCAGATGACGAATTCGTGTTTGATGAGTTAGGGTTAAGAAGCTACTCACCAAGTGGAACAGGACGTTTAATTACTCATGTTATTTTCCATCCTGTACAGAAGTCATTAAACAGACTTATTCAAATTGACTACACTGTAAGAATTCAAAGCCTAAGCGGAGGTAACGCATAATGGCATATGAAATAAGATATACAGATAGTATTAATAAAAGTAATATTATCGTTGAAGATGCTACCCTAAATGAAGACACTAGTCTAGGATTTCCGGGACGCAGTTTTCCAGGGTACGGACAAACTGTTGCAGAAAACTTTCTGCATCTATTAGAAAACTTTGCTAACACAACTGCTCCCGAAAGGCCAGTTGAAGGGCAACTTTGGTATGATAATACTCAAGGCATCGATCAGCTTAAAATATATGACGGCGTCCAATGGCTATCCGCCAGCGGCCTAAAAAAGGGCGCAATAGCACCAGAAGTATCAAACTCAATTGCAGGAGATCTTTGGGCAAACACAGATACTCAGCAGTTATATTTATTTACTGGTACTGACTGGATTCTAGTAGGTCCGGAATTTAGTGATGGTTTGTTGACTGGTATAGCTAGTGAACAAATTGTCGGAACTGATAATTTAACATATGTTGTATTAACTCTAAAAATTCAAAACAAAACCGTAGCAATTTTAAGTAGTGATAAATTTACGCCTAAGTCGGCTATACTTGGTTTTACAAGACAGCCAATTCAAATTGGATTAAACTTGTATGATGACTTGACTACGATTTACAAGTTTAACGGCACATCACAAAAAGCTGAAAACCTTATTGTCGGTAGTGAAATAGTACCGTCGGACAAATTTGTAAGAAATGACACGGTTGCTAATTTCCTCGACCAAGTTAAAGTTAACACCGACAAAGGAATATCACTAGGCTCAAACGGCCAGTTAGTTCTTAAAGTAGAAAGTCAAGCAGCAGTTATGACAAACGCATCAAGCGGTGCGAGCATCGACTTTAGACTGCGTTCTGGCGTGTCGAACAATACTGTAATGAGAATTGATGCTTCGAAAAGAGTGGGGATTAACAATGTTGCTCCTGCAGAAACCTTAGATGTTGTTGGTAACGTCCAAATCTCTCCAGAATTAGGCAACGAAGATACTGGCATCCTTAGAATTAATGGAACAACAAATAGTACCGCAGTAGACGAAGGTGCTTTGATCGTCGAAGGCGGAGCCGGTATTGGCGGCAACATGTATGTAGGCGGCGAACTACAAGTTGGAGTAGACGATTCGTCTACTAACTCGGGATTGCTAAAAACAAAAAATATTGAGCCAACATCAAATAATGTGTATAGCATCGGCGCAACTGGAAACAGATATCTAAACTTATATGCAAATAATATATTTGGAAATGTTCAAGGTAATGTAATCGGTACTCTAACTGGTAGATCGAGTTCATCGGATAAATTAACTACTGCTACTACAATTGGTGTTACGGGCGACGTAGCAAATGCTAGTTTTGCATTTGATGGGCAAACAGGCGGCACAAATAAGACACTTAATATTCAAATATCAAACTCATTTATTTCAACTAAATCAGAAACGTTTGATTCACCGAATACAGACGAAATAGTGCTAAGTCGTGACACTGGCTTATTTAAGATTACTAAAACAAACTTTCTTAAATCAGTGCCTATTTTCCCTGTAGGCATTATTCTACCATACGGTGGAGCCGACGCCCCAAGTGGATGGCTATTATGTAACGGTTCAGTACTTGCTATTTCATCGTTTAACGAATTGTTTGATGTTATTCAGTATTCATTTAGAAATCCAGATTTGTTAGCTGACTTAGGTGTTAACAGCTTTGCGCTTCCGGATATGCGCGGCAGATTTCCGTTGGGTCTTGATAATATGGGCGGCGTCAGCGCCAATACTGTCACAGGTGATCTAGCTGATATACTCGGTGCATCAGGCGGTATTGAAACGTCGGACATTGAGAAAAGACATCTTCCAGATCACGAACATGATCTAAAGGGTGATGCAGGAACACAACATTATGCAGTTAACCCCACTACTGGTACACCTGACACTGACGTTACTGACTTGACATTTGAAACAGGTACGCTGAGTGCGCAAGGTCTACCGACATCAGGTGGATTAGTAGGCGGTGGAGCAGAAGGCGACAACGTTTACAGAGAAGTAGGCGATGAGCGCCTAGGCGCCTCACTAGATGTTATGAACCCATACGTAGCACTAAATTACATTATTTACACTGGAATCTAAAACATGAGTTATCAACTAAACAGAACAGACGGTACATTGCTAACAGAGTTAATCGATGGGCAAATTGATGATACTAGTACTAATTTAACATTAGTTGGTAGAAATTACAATGGCTATGGTGAAGCTTTTAATGAAAACTTTATCAAACTGTTAGAAAGTTTTGCTAATACTGCCGCACCAAGCAACCCGTTGACTGGGCAAGTGTGGTGGGATAAATCAGAACAAAGATTAAAGGTATACAACGGATCACAATGGAACGCAGCAGGCGGTCCATTTGTTCAGCCAGATCGTCCACAGATGGTTGCAGGCGACCTCTGGATTGACAATGTAAACAATCAACTTTACACATTTGACGGCACTGACCTAACATTAATTGGCCCAGAGTATACTAACAACCAGGGAACAAGCGGATTCAAAGCTGAGAATTTAGTAGACATTAACGGTAGACTTATTACTGTACTTGGCTTATACATCGGCGGCAATAGAGTTGCTGTGTATAGTGACAGTCAATTTGTACCGTCGACGGCAGACCTGATTACTGAATTAGTAACTGATGATAATTTAAGTGGGCAGGTATTTAGTGGGCTTAATGTGTTCGATCAAACAAATTTCCAATTTAGAGGAACGGCTGCTAGAGCAAGAGCGTTAGTAGATGCTAGCGGAAACGCAGTATCAGTTGACCAGTTCCTTCCTGCTAATAGAAATGGTATTACAGTTGGTACATTAACTATTCAAAACCAAGGTGGTATTTCTATCGGATTATCTCAGAACCACAGACAGTTTGTTGAACCAGGTACTAATAACTTTATTATGCAGAACCAAATCAACAACCAAGACTTAATTCTAAGGGTAAATTCATCAGCACTTGGTGGAACTATTGAGGACGCGGTGTATATTGATGCAGGCACAGCTCGAGTAGGTATCTTTAACAGCGAACCAGAATACACTCTAGACGTTTCGGGAGATTTAAGAGTTACTGGAGATTTGTTAATTGAAGGTGAAACAGTATCATTAGATATTACTACTCTTAGAGTAGAGGATCACCAGATTGAACTTGCTACAATGGGCGACAATACATTGCTTTCTGACTTTGCAGTAGAAGACGGCGGCATCATTCTTAGATCGCTAAACGGTGACAAGACCCTTACTTGGCGCATACTTACAAATAGCTGGACTTCGAACGTTGGAATGGATCTATTAAACGGAGAGGTTTATAGAATCAACGGCGTTGACAAAATTACACCTACAGAAATTGGACCAACTATAACTAGAGCTACAGGTTTAACTGAAATAGGAACATTAACTGAACTAAACGTAGATGGTATGAATTTTGTTGGAAATACTATTTCTACTAACGGAACGGCATTAAACATCAATACTAGCAACAATGCTATTGTTCTTGATGATGCTCCTATACAAGGAGTTGCAGATCCAACAAGCCCGCAAGATGCTGCTACTAAGCAGTATGTTGACGATCAAGTTATACAAGCACCAATTATTCTTACAATGGACATAAGTGGATTAGGTGTAGGAGCAACGCTGATAAACAATGTAGAGAGCTTCTTAGACGACCTTATACCGCCCGACCCTACAAACAGTACCAAGATAGTACGAATTCACGCTGCGGGCTATACAAACGCAACTGTGTCGGGAGTTGAAGTAACTATTCGAGACAGTACTGACGCTGACGCAGGCGAGTCTCTTACAGTATCAAGAATCGCTGTTGATAGCAATGGCACACAGAACGAATCTGTAATACAAGATATTCAAAATTCTAACACATCATCTGGTACAGTAACCCTTATTCCGACAAGGCAGTTAATGGTTTACATATCAGATGGATCATCATGGAACTACTCCGTTGGGGACTCGTTCACTTATCCGTAAAAACGATAAATAATAGTAAAGCACACGAAGGGTTCATAAATAATGGCTTATCAAATTGACAGATATAACAACACAGTTCTAACTATAGTAGAAGATGGAACTATAGATTCGACTGCTACTGATATTAAATTTATCGGTAAGAACTACGCAGGCTACGGAGAAACAGTAAACGAAAACTTCTTGTTTCTTTTAGAAAACTTTGCCGGAGCAAACCCTCCGCCAAGAGCACTAAGCGGTCAGGTTTGGTTTGACAGCGCAAATAGTAAACTAAAGTTTTACGATGGAACGCAGTGGAGAACTACAGGCGGATCAGAAGTAGCAGCCTCGGAACCAGGCGGCTTATCAATAGGCGACTTTTGGTGGGATACTGCTAATGATCAGCTTTATGTATTCAATGGAGCAATCTTCATACTAATTGGCCCGCAGGCAGCAGGTACAGGTGTAACGCAGCTAGTTAGCGAAAATGTACTTGATGATGTAGGCAATACAAAAACAGTTATTCGTGCTACCCTTGACGATCAGTCTGTTTATGTTATCAGCAACAACGCATCATTTACACTAGGTATATCGTTTGCTAATACCGGGCCATATACAGGTTTTACATACATTAGACAAGGCTTAACTTTAAAAGATTCAGCTACTGGAGTAACATCAACTGATTATCGCTGGTGGGGAACTGCGTCAAACGCTGATAGACTAGGTGGCTTTACTGCTAACGATTTTGTTCAAGCAGGCGGCAACAACGTATTTGGTGATGCTGGTATTACAATCGGTGATAGCTTACCGTTTAGACTGTATGTCGAGAACAGCAGCGATGCAGTTATTGAAAACCAACTAGGATCATCTAACGTTATTAGATTTAAGGCAAGAGATGCAGGCGGCACAGCTACAACATCAGTTGAGATTAGATCATCTGGATTACTTCCAGGAAGCGACAACACATACAACTTAGGCACAGCATCATTAAAGTGGGACACTGTTTATGCAACTACGCTCAGCGGCACAGCAACCCAAGCTAACGCACTAAGAGTTGACGGTGCTTCGTATCGCTCAGCAGCGGTTGCATCAACTGCTAACACAATTGCAGCAAGAGACGCATCAGGTAACTTAACAGCAAACCTTTTCCAAGGTATTGCTACGCAAGCAAGATACGCTGACTTAGCGGAAAAATATACTACAGGCGATGATCTAGCACCGGGGACAGCAGTAGCAGTTTGCGCACACAGTGATCACGAAGTTGGCCCAGCTAGTGCAAGTGATTTTTGTGTAGGAGTTGTGTCAACCGATCCGGCTTATATGATGAACAGTGAAGCAGACGGCCAGTACATTGGACTAAAAGGACGTCTTCCAGTAAGAGTAAAAGGCGCTGTTAAAAAAGGCCAAGCTGTTTACGCAATGTCAGACGGAGTAAGTACTACCTTAGCAACTAAGGCGCTAGTAGGTATTGCATTAGAGACAAATCTCGATGATGGTGAGAAACTAGTTGAGTGCGTACTAAAAGTTTAAGGAAGCAATATGGCTGACATTACAGCAACAAGACATAATAATTTACAAGCTAGAATTGATAATATATTTGGCGTCGGATCAGGTCAGTCGGGATATGGACAAACTGTAGCAAGTTATCCAGTTAGCAGTCAACCTACAGCAAACAATTCAACAATTAGTGCTACTGATTTAAATTCACTATACACTGATATGATTAAAGCAAGAGCGCACCAAACGGGTGTAGAAACTGCTGAAATTATGAAAGTGTTAGCAGAAGGTGCATCACGAAATATTGCCGGCGAGGATACTAGTAATATCGACGACGGAACAGGAAATGTTACTACTGACCCGTTTGGAACGGCAAAGGGTATTACTGATTATGAAATATTAATGTCAAAAATTGAAGCAGATAAGTTTGAAATCTTTAGTGGCACATTGCAGACAGGAATTAGCAGCACAAGAAGTCAGCCTTGGAACGGATTGATTGTACATGAATTTACAGTTTCATTTAGCAGTTCAGATCAGCGTAGATTCTTTTTTAACTCAGGCGGCGAAATAAGAATTAGTGGAAATAATAGCGGAGCGGCTGGAACAAAGGGACAAGACTGGAATGCATTGTTAGCTGAAGTTGGAGTTATTAAGTTTAACTATAATGAAACTACTAGTACGTTACCAAACTCAGGCGGAGTGACAGTAACCGCGATTGGTAACTATTCATTAACAACTAATTATCAAACAATTTATCAAAAAGTAGGGCAAGGTTCTGTAAGTGGCGTCTACGCAGGAAACATCTATATTGTTAAAGCAAGAGAGATAAGTCAGACTCAGCTGCAATTTAGAATTGAACTCAACGACGTAGTAGTAGGCGGAACAATTGACAATGACGTCGACGGCACGCTAACTAGCACCGTGCAGCAATTAAGGGCTGATACAGACTTTGTTAGAGTAACAGGTCCGGTATACGCAAACGACACTACATTAAGCTCATTCTCAACTCCTGCTCAGCCTCCACCTCCTCCAGCAGCAACAGCAGATCAATTAATTCCGGTAATTGCTATTATTGACGAAGCGTCAAATTCAGGAGTTCAGCAAAACGAGAGTAATTGGATACAATTTAGAAATACTTGGCCAGATCGTCCATTCTATCTATTTGAACCAGGACCAGACGGAGCATTTTCAGATGCAGACAACGATCTAAATATTCCAACAGTTACTCAAAATGATCCGTTATTTACTTATAGGGGTGTAGCAAGAGATGATAGCGATGTAAATAAAGCATCTGATTGGTATTCATTAGCTAATGTAGATCAAGTTACTGCGGGCGCAGAAATTGCGCTAGCGATTGATAATTCTGGCTCAATGCGTAGAAGTACAGTACAAGCAAGTATTGACTTACTAGTTTCTAAGTGCAATGCTAGAGGCATTACTATTTACGAATTAGACATGGGCTCGGCAGAAGACTGGATTAGTGTATTTAATACTAACATTGTTCCTTAAGAATAAATAACTTTAAGGAGAATCAGTTTGCCCACATTAGTCACTAGCACTAGATTTAATAATTTACAAGACAGAATAGCAGCTATTATGGGGACGTCGACTAGCGGAGCCCCTACAACAGGCTATGGCCAAAGTCTTGAAAGTGCAGCGACTTCGCCTGTAGTTTCAGGTACAAGTAAAATAACCGCAGCGCAGTGGGGCAATTTATATATTGATCTTGCTCGTGCTAGAACGCACCAAATTGGATCAGCGTTTAGTGTTGACGCATTGCCAATTGGAGACTTTTTAACCAATGGGGGATCGACTGATAAACCATTAGAAAGTCTCATAATTACACTCGAATCGTTGATGACGGACATTGAAAATAATAAATTCACAATGGATATTTCGACGCAGGCTACTATACAAGGATTAGTGTCGAGCTCTAGATCGACGGGTTGGAATACACAATTAACCCACCAGTTTACAGTAACGTGGCCGTCTATAGTAGCAAGACGCCACTTTTTTAACGCAGGCGGTGAATTACGAATAAGTGCTAATATTGCTTATAATGGGTCGGACTCAAAGACTTTAGAATGGCAGAATATGTTAAGTACTGCTGGAGTTATTAGCTTTGATTACGATGCTACTTTTAGTAACAATGGAATAGGAACAGGATCGTCAATTGGTAACTATGATTTAACAGGATCATATCAAACTTGTTATCAGCGTTTTGCATCTAGCTATTCAGGAAATGACTATCGTATAAGAATTAGAGAAGACAGCGATTTGAGAATACGTGTATTAGTAGAATTTAACGATGATGCTACTGGAACAGTAGACGATCTAGTACAAGGAACATTAACTAGCAGTGCTTCTATTGCGCTTCCAGACGGAACAGTAAACATTGACGGTTCTCCATACGACACTGTATCACTGACTGCCCCGGCATCGGCAAACATATCAATTTTATAATAACCACTTGACTTTCTTGATAAATTAGTATATAATCGAGTAAAGTGAGGACTCTTAATGGATGAAAGATTAAAGCAAGCGTTAGACATTTCTAACTATATGGTTACACTTAATAACCAAAAAAGAATGATTAAAGAAAAGTATTTTGAAGACCTATTATTTTATCACGGCGGATGTCAGTTTTTAGTATCTAAAGATTTGATTACATTTGTTGGCTACTTAGTAGACCACGGAACAGATCAAGATGTTGTACTATTAGACGACAATAGCACTCCGATTAAAATCGAGGACTTGAGTAAATTTTATGACGATATTCTCGACGTTTATTTCTCAGCATCAAACGACTACTATAATAAATTTACCGAAATAAAAAGCAAGAGAACTGTAGAAGCGTTAATCGATCATGACAGAAAGTAAAGGCGCACTGCTAATAGCAAAAAATAACGGAACAGTTGACTATGTAAAACAAGCTATCTTTTCTGCTAAACGTATTAAGCAATATTTAGATGTGCCTGTATCAGTAATAACAGACTCGCACGATTATTTATTAACTGAAGCAGGCCCTGATCTATTTGATAAAATTATTGCAGTTGACTATACAGCCAGTGCAACAAACATTCGTAATTACTTTGACGGCACAATGTCTAAAAGACAACTGCCATTTAAGAACAGTGACCGCGCTTCAGCATATCAATTGTCCCCTTATAAAGAAACATTATTAATGGACACGGACTACATTATTTGCAGTGATATTCTTAAGAACTGTTTTGGTAGTGTCAGTGATATAATGGCATTTGATAAATCGCAAGATCTAGCAGAATTTAGAGACAAATTTGAATTTACAAGAACTAGTGACCAGGGCATTGATTTTTGGTGGGCAACTGTTGTGTTCTTTAGAAAGACCTTACTTACTGAAATATTTTTTAATCTAATTTGCTTCATTGAGCAACAGTGGGATCATTACAGGGATGTTTATCAAATCAATAATCCTTTGTTTAGAAACGACTACGCCTTTAGTATTGCAATTCATATAATTAATGGTTTTAGTAAAGGCGACATTGTCCAGCCTCTTCCAGGTCGTCATCATTATACTCTTGACCGAGATGTACTAGAAGAACTTAACGATGATACATTGACAATTCTAGTCGAAAAAGAGAATTATCTTGGTCAATATACTGCAATAACTACGCAAGGCGTTGACCTTCATGTAATGAATAAGTTTAGCTTAGGAAGAATTATCGATCAGGAGCAAGCAAAATGAGTAGAGGTATAGTTGTACTAGCGCAAAACACAATTGGCTCTGATTACGTTCGCCAGGCGTGCGTATTAGCAATGAGTTTACGTAAAACGAATCCAACAGAAAAAATTAGCATCATTACTAATGACAGAGTTCCTAAAGAATACCAGGAATTTTTTGATAAGATAATTTTAATCCCCTTTCAAGATGACGCAGAAGATGCATTATGGAAGATCGAGAATCGTTGGAAAATATATCATGCCACTCCGTATGATGAAACTATGGTTCTAGATGCCGACATGTTAATACTAAGCGATATTAGTCACATATTTGATATTATGTCAAACTATGAATTGTTTTTTGCTTCGGATGTATATACATATCGCGGCGAAAAAGTTACATCGGACTTTTATAGAAAGACATTTGTAGCCAACAATCTTCCAAATCTATATTCAGGAATGCATTATTTTAAGAAGTGCGACAAAGCTCACGAATTCTACACATGGCTCGAGGTAGTTAACAACAACTGGCAGAATTTTTACCAGCTATATCTTCCTAATGAAACACCGTCTCGCAACAGCGTAGATGTAAATGCTGCGTTAGTTGCTAAAATCTTAGATGTTTCTCATGAGATTACAAATGGGTCAATGGATTTTGTAACATTTACACATATGAAATCGAAGATACAAAATTGGCAAACATCTAATACATCTTGGATTGACTCAGCTGCGCTGTACATCAACGAAAACATTGAAATTAAGATTGGCAACTATTTACAGCAAGGAATCTTTCACTATACAGAAGAAGATTTTTTAACTGAAAAGTTAGAAGATCTATATAGGGGAGAACTAAATGTCGGATCTTAACGATTTAATTAATACTATTGCAAAACAAGTTGAAACTGGCGGCAAAGTTTTTGTGTACTATACTAAAGAAACAGGCGCAATTATTCGAATTGCTAATAAGCTTGTGCCGGAGTTAGCAAATAGTGAATTGGTACTATCGCCTCGGCAAGACGTCTTGCCGGTACTACACGGCTATAAACGGCTGGAAGATTATGTAGTGTCATATATTCCGTCAATGAAGGATTTTGCAGTAGTTGAAAAAGATAACAACGTCAACAATCTGTCAATCAATGATAGATTGTTTGAGATAAAAGTTTCCAAAACTTCTGATTACGAATTAAAAATAGTACAGCGCGTTCAGGACAAAGTATGGGCTGTTTCATTAAACAAGAAGATACAGTCGCTCCTTGAAAAAACTGGATACAATCAGCATAAGCAACTAACTTTTACTATAACTAAGAAAAACGATCCAAACGTACTTATTAGAAGGTTTGAAGTTGCAGTATTAGAACTAATTTATAAAAATGTTATCGAATTTCCTTACGAAAACGAATGGGAATCTAATCATCTAGAAGTGAGCATCTACACTAACAAATATTTTGATAATTATAAACACGAGGTTAAACTATGACCAAAAAATTTCGAGTACTAGACTATGACATTATATACTTGTCATACGACGAACCTAACGCAGAGAAGAATTATGCCGACTTGTGCCAGAAAGTTCCTTGGGCTAAACGAGTTCACGGAGTAGAAGGAAGCGACGCTGCTCACAAAGCTTGCGCAAGACTAAGTGAAACTGATAGATTTATTACAGTTGACGGCGACAACATTGTTGATGGAAAATTCCTTGAACAAGAAATAGATTTTAGTCAAAATGAAGATCTAGAAAACTGTGTTATTAGTTGGGCCGCAGTTAATCAAATTAACGGATTAGTGTATGGCAACGGCGGCTTAAAATGTTGGCCTAAAAATCACGTATTAACGATGAAAACTCACGAAGCAGCAGATCCAAGAAATAAAGCAGCGCAAGTAGAATTCTGCTGGGACGTGCGATATATTCAAATGGAAGGCAACTTTAGCACTATACACAATAATGCTTCTCCACAACAGGCTTGGAGAGCAGGATTTAGAGAAGGTGTAAAAATGTGTCTAGATCAAGGAGTTCGTCCTACTTCTAAAGAGCAACTGCTTAAAAATCACTGGAAGAATATGCATAGGTTGTATATTTGGACTATGGCAGGTGCTGATGTAGAGAACGGTATGTATGCGATATTTGGAGCCCGCGAAGGACTGTATAAAACAATGTGTACAGATTGGGATTATGTAAATGTACGAGACTTTAAATGGCTCAACGCTTACTGGGAAACAGAAGTGTCGACACTATTTGATAGCGCCCACGAGGTCCTTGACGAAACTGCCGATTTAGGCAAGAAGCTTATTAAGGAATTAGACCTGCCAATTGCTGAAAATCCGTTTGACGTTCAGCAAAGTAAGTTTTTCAAAGAAGTTTATAAAAACCCTGAAAGAATATCTAATAGATTAATTGAGATTGAAAAATAATGAACCTTGACGACTTAAATATAGACTTTGACGAGCACGGAAGAGTTAATCAAAGCAATTACAATCTTAATAAAGTAACAGAAGCGTTGGCGCATATTAGTCCAAGTATGTGTTTAGCAAAGTTCACTCAGGTAACTATGCACTTAGGTACCGGTCAGGTGCATAGTTGTCATCATCCCGTACCACATAAAATACCACTCGACGAACTTAAAGAAAATCCAGCAGCACTTTTTAATACTACAATATTAAAAGCTGCTAGAACTGAAATGCTTAACGGAAAGCGTCCTGGTGAGTGTGACTATTGTTGGAGAATTGAGGACAACAAAAATTTAAGTGATCGTCATTTAAAGAGCACCGAAGACTGGGCAATATTAGAATACGATAACATTGCTAAATCTAAAGGTGACGACATATTCAAGCCTACTTATTTAGAAGTAAGCTTCGGTAATACGTGTAATATGAAGTGTGCGTACTGTGGTCCTGAATTTAGTTCAAAGTGGGCAGAAGAACTCAAGCAGCACGGACCAATTAAAGTAACTGATGGCAAGGATACAGAAGATCAATGGGTGCAAGGATGGCAGGATCTTGACAATTTAGTCATTCCTAACAGGGAACACAATCCTTATATTGATGCATTTTGGGAATGGTTTCCGGAAATATATCCTAAGTTACGACATTTTAGGATAACAGGAGGCGAGCCATTGTTAAATAAAAACACATTGCGCAGCCTTGACTATGTTGTAGTACATCCGTCTGATAAATTAGAAATTAGCATTAATACTAATCTTTCTGTGCCGGACCAGATATGGGATAATTTTCTAGAAAAAATTAAGATATTAGAAAAAGACGTAAACTTCAAAAAGATTACTATTTTTACTAGCTTCGAAAGCTGGGGATCTCGGGCAGAGTACGCAAGGACAGGAATTGAATTTGACAATGTTCTTAAACGCATAAATCAGTTACTTGACGAAACGTCTGTTAGAGTAACAGTAATGGCTGCGTACAACTTATTTGCAATTACTAGCTTTAAGCAAGTTCTAGAACATGTACTTAAACTTAAAAACAAACATAATACGCGCCGGTCGAGAATAGGAATAGATATTCCGTATGTACGCCATCCTCAGTTATTAGATGCACAGTATTGCGACGACGGCTTGCTAGCATACATTAAAGAATGTTTAGAGTTTATGGAAGCTAATGTCAATGATGATAACTGTGGCTGGAAGTTTGAACCATATGAAGTTAAGAAGCTTGAAAGAATTTTAATGAATCGAGTTAACTTTAAGTACACCGAAGAGTCGGTCCTTGAAATAAATAAAATGAGAGCTAAATTTTATGATTTTGTTAACGCACTTGACAAAAGACGAAACGTAAACTTTCTGGAAACATTTCCGGAGATGGCTGATTTTTATAATGTCTGCGCCCAGCAGAAAAGGAACATACAATGACAATACCAATGTACTTCGATTACCTTGATACAAATACAAAAAATATTAAGAAGTTCAATGGCTGGGATTTAGACTATTGTCATCACATTGCATATGATGATGATGACGCAGAGTCGTTCATCCCGTGGCCATTAAAAGATACAATGAAACGAGTAAATTCAACATACAAAGGATATTACTATTATCCAATTTATGTACACGTCGCGGCATCGGGTCCAGCTGACTATTTTATGAATGATTCAGTGTATATAAAAATTCCATCTAAAGTAAAAACAGATCTTAGAAATAATAGAGCCAAGCTGCTACTTATTAATATTTACGAAGGTCACGGCTGGAAACAATTCGAACATTTTTTAATGAAAAAGATAATAGTCCCTCATAATTTGAAATTAAGTCATGTTGTATTTATTTCTGGAAATACAGAGCCGTACATTAACGGTATTCCTAACGTGTACTACAATGAATGGGAAAACATTATTATTCACCACGAAGGTTCAGCGCCGCATCTATTCAGAGAATGTGTTGAACGAATTCATAATGACAAACTACTCCCGCATAAATTTTTATGCTTACAACGTCGTCCGCATGAGCACAGGATGGCTATATATGCTGAAATGTACAAATATAGAGACGATGGTATTCTTACTATGGGAAATGGCGATTTTAGTGATAATTACTTTGAAGGTGATGCGCTACAGGGTTCTTTATACAATTTAAACTTATTTTATCCGAAGGTAGTGGAAAAATTTAAGAACCTTTTACATACAATTCCTCGGGAATATGATGTAAATCTTGCTACTGAAAATCCAACAAGTGACGACAATGTTGAAAAGTATTTAGATAGTTACCTTCACATCGTAAGCGAAACCTTTCACCAAAACGAAGAAGGGCGAATTTTCTTTAGTGAAAAGATTATTAAGCCGTTTGTGTTCTTGCAGCCGTTTGTGCTGTTTGGCGAAGCACATAGCTTAACGCGTTTACAAGAATTAGGGTATCAGACCTGCGGTGAATTTATAGACGAGTCGTATGACGCAATAGAAAATGATCAAGACAGATTGTATGCTGCGTTAAAGTCTGTAAAAAAGTTTATTAAGAAAGACAAAGAAGAGATGCATCAAATAATGAAAGATATGCTACCAATCTTTATACACAATTATTTTACTCTAAGTAAGAGTGCTAAAGAGCATCCTAACTTAATGCCAGATCTACAAAAGGCTTTCCCAAATATCGTGCGGTAATCTGTCTACGACTTTTTTATTATGCCGCAGTACCCCTCCCATAGCGAGCAACATTTCTTTTAACTCGTCGGGGTCCTTGCGTAGTACATCCTGTGTAAGTTTGTAAACCATTTCAAGTCGCTTATGGGGATCCGGCTCCTTGTCGTAGTCCTCGTCAACCCACTTATCAAACGTTTTGAATCCTAGCTCGCGTAATACTTCTAAACTCTTATGTGGCCCAAGCATAATAAATGGACGATGTGCGAGCATGGGCTTTAGTGACTTTTCACTGATATATGGATAGGGAAGATAATAGGTTGTTTCGCCTACGAGATTAACAAAGCTATTTTCTATCCAACGAACAACTTTGTCGTCGTGTTGTTCTTTGTAGTTGTCTATCATCTTAAGTTCAGAATTATTGCCGTCGACATAGTTGCGATGTACTTTATCCAGCTGTATTAAGTTTGACTTTAATCTACGCTGGAAACCTTTACTAAATTGATTGATAGGAAATTTGGATTGGTTGGCTATATATGTGTAACGATGTTTTTGATTCAATGTGAGATCGATGTCATTGTTGTTGATTAGCATTGCTGCCATATACTGCCGATGATAGTCATCTCTATTATTGTAAAAGCTAATCTTGTTTTCGAAGTTAATATTTAGTTCGTGATCGTAAGGATTTTTTTTGATCCAGTGCGTAAGGAACATGTCGTAATATTCAATGTCGACGTCAAATGGATTTTCGTAATTGCCTTTATTTAACATTTCGCAATGGAATATCCGGTAGTCTTTGATATTAGTTTTTTCTAAGATTTCCTTAACTGCTTTAATTTCGGCTTGCGCGTTGGTGAACATCAAGTGATCTCTAAATATATCGTCAATAAAGATAAACAGCTTAGTGTAGCCCTTTTTGATAATATAGTTTGATGCGTTAGTAATATTTGTAAATTCTTGAGAAAGAAAAAGATACGCAGTAGTTTCGTCTGGCTGATAGATATTACGTATATAAAAATAACGCCGAACTCCCTCATCTCCATCGTTATGAAAGTAAACGGCATCGTCTTTATCTATAATTTCTAAATTTGGAAATATCATTTTATACCTGTAATTTGTAAAGTGTATCTATTGGTCGGCCCTAGATTAGCAGCCATATGCGGAGTGTTGTACTGCCATAGAACATATGTGCCTGCTTTGTAATTATACAGCGGAACTCCATCTACTTCAAAAATATGCCCGGGTTGCCAATCTTCTAAAAATACAACTGCTCGATGAATGCACCGAGTGTCTTTAATCTTGTGGTACTCAATGTAGCGCACATATGCATCACTGTGATAAGGAAGTATCTTACCAGGTCCCATTTTGTAAAAACTGGCTCCTGCTATTCCCAACTTAAGGTAATCAACAATATTGTTATACCAAGCAGGCTGGTAATGTCGGTAGTCAACCATCTCGCCTGTGCTATATATCGGACCATATGTTTTGTCCCATTCTTCGGCTATCTTAGGATCATTAAATGGTTCGTTGATGTAATCAAGTTCTTTAAACTCGTCTGTAATAATTCCTTCTGGAATTTGTCCTATTGACCACATTATTCTCTCTCCAAGTCTAGTGTAACGCAATGATGTCCGCCGCCTAATGTTCTGCTTTGCCTTAGCGGTACACCTACTGCTTCTACGTTGCGCTTTGATAGTTCGTGTATTAAAAATTCTTGATACGGATCGCACATTACAAGATTTGGATTAACAGTTAAAAAGTTTAGCGCAATGTATTTACTTGCGTAAGGATATTCAATAAATGACTGTGCAGCAATGTCATCGCCGGTGACATAAATCTTATCCCACGTTTTAAATACCTCAGGCAGATTGCCGTCGTTTATTCTGTCACCGTTGAGCACAACTAGTCCCTCTTGTACAGGTGTGATAGTACTGTCGATGTGTACTCCTGCATAGATGTTGTCGAGGATGTGTACGCGGTAGTCGGTGCCTAAGACGCGCTGTAACCACCGTGCACCTGCCAGGTTGCCACTCTCACTAACTAGGTACAGTAAATCATTTCCTAGGCGACATACGTTAGCTGCGTCAAACGTAGCGTCTTCATCGTCGCACGTTATTATATCGGTATCAAACATATGTTCAAGTGCTTCGATTTCTCTAGTACGAGTCGGATACAACATCGGAGCATTGATAATCTTATCGCCTACAATGAGTACACGATCTCTTGGGCAATAATTGTACATACCATCGAAGCTAGCAAAGTCCATTATTGTAGGTCGCAATACAGTAACACCTGCGTCGAGTAGTTTGTTACAAAAGTTGTTTAAGTCTTCGTTGGCCTGATCTATAACAAACGGATTAACTGGGCCACTGGGTACAGGAGTCTCTGTCCACTTGGTGGTTTTTTCTTGCGCTCGGTACACAGGACACTCGGCAGGCCAGTGTGCGTTTACTGCGGAACCTACTACGATTCGTTTTAGTTGGCTCCACTCATTTTGCGAATAAACAGTCAATTTCCATCTCCATAAATTTTGCCCATAGCTTGTGTCCGCGCTGATTAGGATGTCCGCAGTATAAGAATGACCCTTGGTCTCGCACAGCTTCTCGTTCTACACAAGCACGTTTCCAATTCTTTGGAAAATATTTTTTACCAAACGGGCCAGTAACTTTGAAATTGTTTTCGTTAAGCCAATCAAATTCAAATAAGGGAATGTTGTACTTAAAATATATGCCGTCTTGATTTGCTAGATATTCTAAAAAGCTAGTCTCAAGAAAGTTATCATAATGCTTTCCGGGCACGTCGCCAAATACAGAAAAGTGAATAACTGGACATTTAGCAGTATTCACAATTTCATCAATGTGTTCGTGCCACCGATTGAGTATATCGTCTAAGCTTTTATCTTTAAAGTGTTCAATAGATTCGTCAGTAGTTATACTAAATTCAAGATAGTCGTCACGAGTTGCACCACTCCAGCCTACAATCACTAAGTCGTAGCTATCGTTATAAGATCTTTTGAATTGTTTAAGTATTTCTACATAGCCTGCACCGTCTCCTGCGCCATTCTTAACGTCAAAAGGTAAATATCTTGTCCAGTCACGCATAACTCCGTAACCTTTGGTCCAACTATCTCCTAAGCAAAGTATCTTCATTGTATCTTTACACTCCGGCAGTCTGGGTATGATACTTCTTTAGGAGTATACTCTCCGGTTAGCTTGTATTGTTTTAGTGCTTCCATACCTCGTATACATTCCTCGGGATTTAGTTTATAGTGATAACCTTGGACAAAATAAGTTTGATCAATCCAAGGACTGATATCTAAATCTCTGCCATCGTATTTCATCATTGACAGCAATTTATAATCATCATAGTTATCACAAAGTATAGCACCACCTCTACCAATGTCAACCGGTTTTCCAAAACCAAAGCTTAAACACTGTAATTGTCCATGTCTATACATATTCGGCTCTAAACGCCTTGCGCTATCCCAAATACGTGTTTGGTAATACTGATATTCACCTTTCCACGGTTCTTCAATCAGTGTGTACTCAATTCCTAGTTTGTGCATAGTTTGTATTACGCTCAGATATGTGTATGCACTAAAATGGCACTGCTTGATCTTGTCAAGTATCAAGCACAATTCAATAGCGTGAGTGCAACAGTCTGTAGTTACTGCGTAAGTCGCTCCGGTAAATTCTGCAATCTGCTCTTCAAATTCTTTTATTTTGTGAAACATTGATAAAATTCCTTCGTAGTCATATTTATTAAACTTGCATTAACTACATAGATAAGTATGATAGAAGGAGATTCTTTATGAGAATAGGATTTATAGGCGTCGGAAAACTTGGAATGCCTTGTGCCGAAGTAATGGCGCAAAAAGGACATGAAGTATCGGGATATGATACAGAACGTCGCAAGAGCCAGTTGGTTACTATGTTTCCAACAGTTAAAGGTGCAATAGCAGGCAGAGACATTGTATTTGTTGCAGTACCAACGCCGCATGATCCGTCATATGACGGAAGAGAGCCTACTGCTCACTTACCGCCAAAAGACTTTGACTACGATATTGTGAAGCAAGTGCTGACGCAAGCCAACGAGCATATGAATGAAAATCAGTTGCTGGTCCTTATTTCAACAGTGCTGCCGGGCACAGTTAGACGAGAACTAGAACCACTAGTAACTAATACCCGTTTCGTGTATAATCCGTACCTAATTGCAATGGGAAGTGTGGCTTGGGACATGGTCAATCCAGAAATGATAATGATTGGAACTAATGACGGATCAGAAACCGGCGACGCAAAACAGCTTGTGGATTTTTACAAAACTATTATGGAAAATGAACCGCGCTATGTAGTAGGAACATGGGACGAGTGCGAATGTATCAAGGTTTTTTATAATTGCTACTCAGATGATACCGAGGTGTTAACCTCAACTGGGTGGAAATTATTTAAAGACGCAATCGATACCGATCAAGTATTGTCATTGGATCCTGCTACTATGCTCCCTGAATGGTTAACACCTGATAAATGGGTTTCAAGAGATTACAATGGAAGTATGATACATTTTCACAGTAGCAAAGATGATGTATTAGTTACTTCTGGGCATAATATGTTTGTTGGTAGCATGTCAACAAAAAACAAATTGCCTGGAAAAAATTATGGATATAATTGGAAGTTAGAACCAGCGCATGATGTGATCAAGCGCAAAGGATTTGTGTTTCAACGATCAACTGAATGGCACAACAATTCACCAAAGACGGTTACAGTAAATGAAATGACATTTGCAACTGAAGATTATGTACAATTTATGGCTTGGTTTTTATCAGAAGGATGTATTTGTAATCAATCAGGAAGAATTATTATTTCGCAATGCTCGGATGTGAATCCCGACAAATACGAAATGATTAATGAAGTGTTCTCTAATATATATAATAATCATCCTGAAAAAGATAGATACCGACTATTAACAGGAAGAACAGGCATATCAGTGTTATGGCCCGAATTGTCAACATACTTGAGCCAATTTGGAAAATCGTTTGATAAATTTATTCCTGGCATTATTAAAGATTTAGGAAAAGACATGATTCGTTTATTTCTAGATACATATAACCTTGCTGATGGCGCTGCTCTACATACTACACATTTTAATGGTACAAAATCACCAGACGACCAACGTTATAAATATTATGCTTCTAGTTCAGATCAAATGGCAGCAGATCTCGGTGAACTAATTATTAAAGTTGGCAGATCCCCGTCATATAGAACTACAAGGACTGAATTATCAAATAAAGATTGTCATTTAATATACGAGTTAGTTAATAAAACATCATTATATCAAAGTTCTTCTAGTGTCGGCCTCAAATTTAATTCAGTTGATTATACCGGAAAAGTATACTGTGCTATGCTTCCAAAGAATCATATTTTTCTTACACGGAGAAACGGCAAATGTACGTGGCAAGGAAACACATTCATCAGTGCCAAAATCGGTCTTGTAAACATGGTGCAGGACGTAGCAGAGCAACAGGGCAACATTAACGTAGACGTTGTTACAGACGCTCTAGCGCAGTCTACGATGCGAATTATGGGCCCACAGTACATGAAGGCAGGCATGGGCGACGGAGGCGGCTGTGTGTTAGGTGATTTTCTTGTGAATGTAGACGATAAAGAAATTTGTATTGCCGAGTTGTATGATTGTTATATAAATGATACTGATCAAACTCGAATTATTAAATCAGCCAACTATGCTTGTTCTAAAATTGATTATAAAAAAATAGATCAAGTAACGTCTAGGCATTATACAGGAAAAATGTATAAGTTTATAATAGATGACGCAGAGTTAATAACAACTGCTGACCACTTAATTCCAGTTTGGCGCAATAATTTGAGAATTGTAGTAAGAGCAGACAATGTATTAAAAACTGACAAATTGTATGTATTGGATGACTGAACCGCTTGTCATGCTCGTTTTATTCTGCTTAGATAAATAATATTATGATTGTAAATGAATACATTATAAGAAAAAAAGAAAAATCTAAGCAAAATAAAACAGGATATCGAGAAGTTAATCTTCAATATATTGAACTGTTATGTGATTCTTGCGGGAACTTGCACAACAGATTAAAAGGTCATTATTGTAAAATGAAAAAAAATGAATATTTTGATAAAGATTATTGTAACAAATGTTGGCGTCCTATATTAGCAGCAAGACCGGAAATTAGAGAGAAAGTATCGCAAGGGGTAAGAAATGCATACACTTCTCGCGGCACTGAAATAAAAGATAAGATATCTAAAAAACTAAAAGGTGTAAATGCCGGAGACAAGAATGGAATGAAACGTCTGGAAATAAGAGCTAAGGTTTCTGCTACAAGATCTAAGCTTATGGAAGACCCGGAATTTCGTGCTAAGTTTAAACGAGGATCACTTGATGCATGGGAGCGAGGATGTTATGATAATGCTAATACCTCTGGACAAGCGCACTGGCACGAATATAAACATAGTAACGGTGCTACATATAAAGTACAAGGAAGATACGAATTAAAGTTTATAGAATATTTAGACGATAACAATTTATCCTTTGAATGTCATAAAGGTAAAATTCCTTATATAGGTGACGACGGGCTAACTCATCATTATTTTCCCGATTTCTATGTGTACGCATGGGGGTCATACGTTGATCCAAAAGCAAGTCATTGGTATAGAATACAAAAAAGAAAATTTGAGTTACTTAACGAACAACATCCAGACTTAAAATTAAAAATAATGTTAGAAAGTGATTTAAAAAATCTAGGAATTAAATTATGAAAACAAAAATTAAAAAAATAGAAACTTTCGACTACAACGGTCCTGTTTATAATGTAGAAGTTGAACCAAGCCATCTAGTAAAAGATGATCAATTCTTTCTACAAAGTAATACCGGAGTAGTTGTTCACAATTGTCATCCGCGTGATAATATTGCATTAAGATACATGGCAAGTGAATTAGATCTAGGCTACGATTTATTTGATGCTATAATGAACGCAAGAGAGATTCAGGCAAAAAACATTGCTGACCGTTTGGTCTTTGCAGCACAGCAAAATCCTCGCATGAGCGATATTGTTATTCATGGCAAAGCGTACAAACCAGGTGTTGAATATCTAGATGGGAGTTATAGTTTGTTGATTGGTAGTTATGTAGAAAAGCTTGGTTACAGGCCAATTTACGTAGATCCATTAACGGGCGACGATTATCGCCCTTATAAGCCAGCAATCTTCTTGCTTGCTCATAGTGCTAGCACAACCTACAAGTATACTGGACAAAGTGATGTTGATACATTGTACTGTAATATCCCCGACGGCAGTGTAGTGATCGATCCTTGGAGAAACTACGTCAACGATAAATGCGAAGTAATTCACTACGGAAATACTAGACAACAATAAAATAGGTGTTATAATAAAGTATGTATGATATCATTTTTATTGGTGAAAAAAATAAGTCTTGGGAACAGATTAAACAAAGATTTGTAGCTGCTAAACATGCAGCTACAATTACGGAAGCAAAAAGAAAATCATTTACTAAAATGTTTTGGGCAATACCACCTGACCTAGAAATATTAGATAGCTTTGATTTCTCGTACCAAGTTGAAACGTACGACCAAAAGTATGTTCATCAATTCTTACACAATGACACTTCTTACGACGGCGTGTGCTTAATAAGTAAGTCCTATCCTATTACAGAAGAAGAATGGAAAAAGAAGAACTTTGTTGATCAAAAACAAATTGACATAACTGCATCAATAACCCCTCCGTATGACAAGGTGTTTATATCATACGATGAGCCTAACGCTGATGAAAATTATCAGGCATTAGTAGACAGATTTACAAAGGTGTTACGTGTACACGGCGTTACAGGGATTCATCAAGCTCATATCAAAGCTGCTGAAATGGCCAATACTAACATGTTCTGGGTTATTGATGCTGACGCAGTAATTGTTGATGATTTCAACTTTGACTATATAGTGCCGTCTCATCAACAAGACCATGTTCACGTTTGGCGCAGCCAGAACCCTATTAATGGTTTGGTATATGGGTACGGTGGAATCAAGCTGTTTCCGCGTCTAATGACTATTAATATGGATACATCGAAGCCTGATATGACCACTAGCGTTTCTAGTAAATTTATTGCAGTAAATGAAATATCAAACATCACAGCTTTTAATACAGACCCGTACAGTACTTGGCGCAGCGCCTTTAGAGAGTGTTGTAAACTCAGCTCAAAGGTTATCGACCGGCAAAATGATGACGAAACAAATCATAGACTTCGTACTTGGTGTACTGTAAATCGAGGACAATTCGGAAAGTATGCGATTGATGGAGCGAAGCAAGGCGCACATTTTGGGGCAACATTTAGAGGTAACACATCTGAATTAGTAAAGATAAACGACTTTGCTTGGTTAAAGGAAAAATTTAATGCTAGAGACTTATGAAATCTTAGATAGATTTGAATTACTGTATCCAACTAACAGCAAGTTGTCTGATCTAAGACGCGCATACATAGACAAAGACCTTTCTAGTATTTTTAGACTGATGCCTAGCACAGTACAGGGCAATGCCGAAGACTTACGCAAAGCAGTAATGGATCAAAACTTACACAGCATTTTTAGGTTATTTGATGACGATGACTTGCGCAAGCTAGTAATGGAAGATAACGTTTGGAAATTATGGCCTGTGTTGACAAGCTATACTAACACTCAGTTTGTTGCTGCTCTTAAGAGCTTATTTGTGAATGAGGTTGAGTTTGATAACGACTGTTTTAGTCGTGGCCAGTTATACAGTAAGCTTTGGTTAGTTAGTGAGTTGAAAAAGTTAAATTTAGACCTCGGCACAGTGTTTTTGTGTGCAGGATGGTACGGTACTCTAGCAACTATGATTTTTGAGTCCGGAATAAAAGTAGGAAATATTCGTAGCTTTGACATCGATCCGTCGTGCGCGAAGATTGCAGAAATATTTAATAAACCCTGGTTCATTGATGATTGGAAATTTAAGAGTATTACAGAAGACATTATGAATATTGATTATAGTAGACATACTTGGCAAGAATGGAGTAAGACTAACAATAGGATGAGTTATCCTGTAACAGATTGTCCAGATACTGTTATTAACACCAGTTGCGAACACATCGAAAACTTTGATGAATGGTATAATAAAATACCAACAGGTACAACGGTTGTTCTTCAATCAAACAACTATTACGAAGTTGAAGAACACGTAAACTGTGTTAGTAGTAAAGAACAATTTGATAAACAAGTTACTATGAGTGAATGTTTATATCTAGGCGAACTACCGCTTGATAAATATACTAGATACATGAAAATAGGAATTAAATGAAGAAACTAAATCACGTAAGCCCATCTTTTTGCTTGGCAAAATGGTATCGTACTAATCTCAGACTTGATACAGGATTGAGTTACTCTTGCCATCACTGTACTCCTCAAAGAATTGACATAGAGCAGATAAAAGATGATTAATGGAATCTATAAAGATACTCCGCGCCACCTTCACTTAGAACCAACTAGTGACTGTAATGCCCGCTGCCCGCAATGCCCCCGAACTCTTACTGCTACATTAGAGACTCATCCTAATTTAGAAATCAAAGAATGGACGCCGAAGCAAATTAAGAGGATCTTAAAAAATGAATACTTTAAAAACTTAGAGAACGTTTTAATTAACGGAAATTTCGGCGACATAGTTATGCACTCAAATCCTAAAGCCTTGATTGACGCTATTTTAAAGTTTAAGGTTAAAGTAGAAATTCGAACCAATGGTGGCGCACTCGGTGTTGAATTTTGGAAATGGCTTGGCTCTTTTAAAAACGTTGAAGTAGAATTTGGCATAGACGGACTTGCTGACACACATCACTTGTATCGAAGAAATACTAGATTTGATACTGTTATGAAAAACGCAAAGTCATTCATTGACACAGGCGGCAATGCAAGTTGGGCAATGACAGTATTTAAGCATAATGAACATCAAGTTGACGAATGCAAAGCTTTGTCTTTAGAATACGGATTTAAAAAATTTAAAGAACGTCCGTCAGTTCGGTGGAATGGGAACCGAGATTACATAATAGTGGATAAAAATAAACAAGAATCATATCGACTGGAACCATCTTCAAAGATAGCAGATCGCTTTAGTCATTTGCCTAAGCAGAGATACCAGAAAGAATCATATGATGCTAACTGCGTTAGTAAGTCCGAAGTATCACTGTTGCCTGATGATAAAATTGTTACAGCACCGAGCAAAGTTAGTTGTCAGGTAACGAAACAAAGTTCTGTTTATTTGTCAGCTGATGGCAGACTTTGGCCTTGCTGCTGGGTGTCATTTGATGCTCAGAACAGTCTGTTAAATATGGTTCCTGGATCCTTTTCTTCTCAATTCTATAAACAGAAAAACTATCCATTAGACTTTAACAATATAATTAAGAATGAAATCAAGGATGTTATTGAGTCTGACTTGTTTTTAGAAATAGAAAAATCATGGACGACAAAAAATCCGTTTGATAGCTGTGCGACTCAGTGTACAAAACATAGTAATTGGAACACGCAACTGGGTAATACAAAAGTTCTAAGGAACAGCAATTAATGATATTTTCGATAGTGTTTTCAAACTCTAGTAAAGAAGAATTTAAGTTACAGTATCAAGTCTACGGAACTGATATAGCAACTCGTTGGCACCGGGCGTTAGTAGAACAATGCAATAATAATAATGAGATTGCTGAAAAGGACCGCTTGTATAACTTTCCTAATGGAGTGTGGACTGAAGAAAGATTAGTACAAGAACTAAATGATTGTATTGATGTTCTTAACTCGCAAGAAGAAGTTGTATATCATAGGGCGTTTGTAGGAATGCCGCAAGAGCAGCTTAATCATCTTCATCACTACTTTGAAAACTTGCGTGGCGGCGTATTGTCGCCTACTGACTTTTGGCATAGGTCAAATTTACAAGTTAGGGATGCGTTGGAAAGATACAACGTAATTATACACAGAGCTGAAAACTTCTATCATAACACTACCCAAGAAAAGCATTTTCCTAGGATTGTTTGTAGATTTGCTAATAGGAAGAGATATGATATGATTGACGCTGACTATGAACATTTTACATTGTTGAGAAAGTTTGGCGAAGTTTATATCAATTATTGCGAAGTCGGGAAGCCACTATATGATGTATACAAGGACGGCGACGATGTAGTCGGGGAAGATAACATACGTCCACTTAGATATTACAGCTCGGACTTTACTGCATATTTTCATTCTAGAGGAAACGAAAGCGTTCGACGATTTTTAGATGGAATGGACGAATGGTGGATTCAAAATCACAACTATCTAGGTGCGCTAGGATTTGTTAAAGATGATCCTAAGAACGCAATGGGAAATATTCCAGTAGCAATGCTAGTCAACAACGAAATGACACCTACTGAGATCATCGATGCATTATGTGAATACAGCACTATGGAAAGAGTAGAAATTGACTAATAAAAAAATGCCGTGGTGTGTTGAGCCTTTTATAAATCTATCTCATACTACTGACGGGTATTATACTCCGTGCTGTATTGCATTACCTGATAAAGCATCTAATCGATCAACTGACTTTATGTCTCCGTTAGAATATATGAATTCTGATTATATGAAGACAATGCGGCGGGATATGATAGATGGAAACATTTCTGAAGATATTCGTCGTACCTGTAAGTCTTGCATATTCACTGAAGAGAACGGTATTCAGTCGCGCCGCCAAAATCAAAACGTCAAATATCAAAATGAAAGCACGTTTAAGACTTTAGAAAAATTCTTAAACGCTGATAGCAACGAGATAGCAGCCGAGGATCTACAGTATGTTAATTTAAAAATATTGGGAAATATATGTAATCTCAAATGCATAATGTGTAACCCAAACTCGTCGTCGAAGATAGCAGCAGAATATAAGAAGCACGGCATAGCCGAGGTTGACAAATCTATCAAAACAGCGTATACTAGTAATTCCAAAGAAAACTATTTCAATGATGTTTCTGTTATTTTAGAAAGCATTGATAGGTTTAGTCTCATCGGCGGCGAAGCATTTGTTCACCCAGACTTTGATGAGATATTTGATATGCTGCTATCTAGTAAGAACGTAAACAATCTTGAATTGTTTGTAATAACAAACGGAACGGTACTACCACAAAAGGTGCTAGACAACGCGCACAAGTTTAGAAAAGTTATATTAAATTTCAGCATAGACGGCGTTGGCAAAAGAGCCGAATATATCAGAAGTGGATTAGTGTGGGAAACATTTGATGAAAATCTTAGACGTGCAATCGCGTCTGATGTTAAAGTAGTGTTTACTATTGCAGTACAGTGCTTAAACATTGGATACTTAGACGAAATACACGATTACATTAAGTCCTTGGTAACGTATACCTCGAGTGCAGGCTGGAATAATCTAGTTACTAATCCTAAAATTTACAACGCATTAAATTTACCAGACAAGATCAAGCAAGAGTATATAGAGAAGTATTCAAATTTTGAATACGGAAATCTTCCGGGGTTAGACAATACTATGGAAATACTAACTAAGCCGCAAAGCTCGGCTATGGAATTTGAAAGATTTATTAAATTTACAAAAAAGCTTGACGAAATCAGAAATACAAACTTACTCGACGTTTTTCCAGAATTCAAGGAATACTACAAATGATTGCAGTCACAGGCCATACTAGCGGAATTGGAAAATGCATTTACGACCGCATCAAGTGCAACGGGTTTAGTAGAGCCAACGGGTATAATATTCAACACCGCCTTGACCGAAAAAAGTTACTTTCAACTGAACCTGATATTTTGATTAATAACGCATATTGCAGTATTGGCCAAACATTATTGCTGCTGGACTTTTTTAAAAAATATCAAAATACAAATAAAACTATAATCAATATAGGAAGCAGGATAGCAGAGCGTACTGAAAATCTTCCTGATGATTATCAACACCTGCTAGAATACCAAATGTATAAGAAAACCTTGAAGATGCTCTCCGATGACTTAGCTAAACTAAATAAGACAGTACGCATAAAGTACATAAGCTTTGGATATGTAGGTACTGACAAAATATTACAGAAATATCCAAACCTTGAAGATTATATCGCTGTAGAAAACGCAGTAGACCAAATCTTAGGATTAGTAAATGAACAATACCTCTAAACTACTGCTAAATCACATATTTTGTCATCTAATGTTGATCCCTGCTTTTATGTACGGAGAATGGTGGATGTTTATTGCTGCTCTGTTATGGTGGTATGTAATTGCCATTGTATCAATAAGCGGCGGCTATCACAGATACTATAGTCATAGAAGTTTTAAAACAGGAAGATGGTATCCCTACGTTGTTAACATTCTAGGAATGTTCAGCGGCGCTGGCCCCGTGTTAACCTGGGCAGGAACCCATCTACAGCATCACGCATATAGCGATACTGATAAAGACCCTCACTCGTTTGCTATAAAAGGACTGTTAACAGTCTATTTTAACACTTGGGGATATACTGCCCACATAGAACGTAAATTTATAAAGAGCTTATTAAGAGACAAATTACTTCGTTGGTTCTATCAGCATTACTTTAAGCTGAATATTGCAATCATTCTAATTCTTGCTGCGATTAATCCATTGCTTTTGATATTCGGGTACGCTGTTCCTGTTGTGTTTGCGTTTCACGGATACAGCTTGTTAAATGTTCTTGGGCATAAAAATGGCAAGCCTAGCAATTCTTGGGTTGCTAATATGTTAACCGCCGGAGAAGGTTGGCACGCTAATCACCACGATAGAGGCGGCGATTATCGCATTGGACGCAAGTGGTACGAGTTTGATCCTACTGCTAGGTTTATAGGAATAATCAAGCAATGAAAGTAGTCACGCTATCAGAATTTGGTGAGGAACGTTTTTTAAATGAATTAAAGTTGCTCGATGCCGCGCAGCACGCGGGCGATGCACGAAACAGTGATTGGTTTGCGCATTTAGAAAAGTGCTACAATACAAAGTTTGCTGAATGGTTCTTTTTACTTGACAACGATAAATTAGCAGCGTTTGCTACTATACAGGAATTTTACGAAGGTTGTTATAGACTGCTAACGCGAACTTACATATATCCCGACTATAGAAGATTTACGTTACCGGCACACGACAAAAGGTTCAGTCCAAGTTTGTATATTCTGCCACGACAGTTAGAATATATACAACAGTACAAGACAGTTTTTATATCTATGCAAGACTTAAAGAGACGCAATTCGTTAGCAAGATATGCACAAAAATTAGAAGGCGAATGGATTCTTCATCCAGAAATGATACAGACTTGCGCGACCCCTGGGGATAAAAATTGCTGGCAGAATGTAATCTACAATGGTAAAGAATTAGAGTTAAACAGTATGCCCATAAGCGATTGGAAGAAATTATGAGTAATGAAGACAAAGTATGTTTAGTAGAGCAAACAAAAAGAACAAGAGTCGGAGGCACTGGCCCGAGGCGCAACAAGCTACAGGTCTTTTCTAAGCTCGGAGAAGTGTCAGACGAAGTGTTTGATTACCTAAACAAGTTTTTAGATAACAATCAACAAAGCGATATAGGTGGCGACGATTACGCTATCAGTCGAGGCTGCGATTACGAAAAGGTATTTAACGTAGGTCAATCGTATAGACAAGTAATTATGCAAACTAACCCTGCGATAAATCAAAATAATATGGATGAGTATTTGTATTCAAAGTGGGCAGCAAACTCCGAAATAGTACAAGAAGAAATGAAAAGCTTCTTTAGCGATGTGTACAGATTTAGACTAAGTGAAATGCAACCAGATCATAAACTTAACTGGCACATCGACGCTGACACTAGTGTTATATGCAGAGCACAAATTTGCTTAAATGAAAATAACAGTACCTTTCTTTTTAGAGATAAAGAAGGTGTACACGAGTTTAAAATGAAACCAAAAGAACTTTGGTTTGTTAATACGGGCTGGAATCATACAGTAGTTAACGACGACAAAGCAATCCGCCGCGTTGCTATACTTGGATTTCACTTTGACAATTTAAGAACAGATTTACAGGATCAGATTAAGCTATGATGAAAAAAGTTAGAGATTTGCCAGGCGTTGGCGTAGAATACGATGTTGATTTTAATGCAATGTCAACAGATGAACTACAAGAATTTGGTAGACATATTCCAGTTGATAATGTAATATTAGTACGTAACCAGAAGCTTCATGAAAGCAAAGTGCTAGAAGTTTGCGAAGCTATTGGGCATTGTATGAAGCCGGATCAATTCTTTATGCATCCGGAATATCCCGGATTGTTTAGGGTAACCAATGAGCGCAAGGATGGTGAAAAGACAGGATTGTTTGCTGACAAAGAGTTAGACTGGCACTCTAACGGAAACGGTCGCCCTAGTGGCAAAGAAGCCTGTGTAGCACTGTATTGTGTAAAGCCGGGTACAGGCAGCATAACTAGCTTCTGTGATACTCGCCGCGCATACACTGATCTTCCTACTGATATAAAGGAGATAGTAGATCAAGTTGAGTGCTTGTTTAAGTTCAAAAACGGATCCTTCTATGATTTAGATGAAGATGACAGAGAACTGCAAATTTTCGAACAGCATCCTGCTTTTGTAGACGGCGTAACAAAGCCGTTGGTGTATACGCATCCTTGGACTAAGGAAAGAGGCTTGTATTTTGTTTTTCATTACATCCAGCAAATGTCAAGGCGAGATGGAGTATTATTAGATGAAACTTGGTTGCGTGACTATTTGATGAAACACGTATTTCAGGAAAAATATATATATCATCACAACGATTGGCAAACTGGTGACTTTGTATTCATGGATCAGTTTCATAGTATTCATAAGCGCAATGCCGTCGAAGGAGACAGGTTGTTATACAGACTTTCTTTTGATTATAGAAGGATATTTTAAATGAAGCAATTACGTTATAGATTTGAAGATCGTTTTGCTGAAACACAGGGATATAATGGTTTTGAAGCAGATAAAGCTGAACTGTTAGAATTTTACGAAACAAAGGTACGATCTAAATTTGATAATTCTCACGATGTTCTAAAAAGAGATCAAGACGATCAAATAGTACACCATTTATGTTACGATTGTAATATGAATCTTTGGCGTGAAGTATATGCTAGAGTAAAAAACATTGCCGAAAAAAGTGATGTTTATATTAATTGGGAACAAATAAAACATGTTATCAAATTTACATTTTTAGGTCAACCACCGGGTGGATACTTTATGCCACACGTAAACTACAACTTGCTTGCTCTATCGGCGTTTAACATTCCTTTAAAGGGAAAAACTGAAATAGCACTATTCCAAGATAACAAAACAGAAATTACAAGACACGAATACATCAATCCTTGTTTCTTGAATGTAAACAGACCACATGCTGTTTTTAATGATGAGCCCACAGAGAGACTTATACTAAAAACACATATGACAGTTGTTCCTTGGCATAAATTAGTAGAAACTTATCAGAGCGGAAATAGATTTCAGCTATTTGATGACCCAGTTCCGTGGGAATCAGTTGAAAGGAAATGGTAGATGGACTTTACATTTTGCGCAATTGATATAGGTCTAACTCAGCAAGATAAAGATACTATATTAAATGAAGTATTATCTGTCCCTTTTGAACTTTACCAAGACAACAGTTTCAGAGGTTGCCGAATATTGCCTATCTATAACGGTGGCGGCGTTAGAGGGCAACGCGAAGAAACAGGTGATACTACCTCGGGTAAATTTAAGTACACTGATGCCGAGCCGTACCTAACTAACAGCATAAAGATATTTGAAGAGAAGATATTCAGCTGGATGATGCCAGCCGGGAGACTTAATGTACTGCGCACACAAGCTGGTCATGGGCTGAACACGCATCTTGATACTAACGCTAACGAAGTAGGCACTAGACAGCACAAATTTAGGATTGCGCTAGCAGGAGAAATAGACAAGCTGTACTTCCTAGACCGCAACGGTAAAAAGGTATATGTGCCTAGTTTGTATAACAGCTATGTATTAGATGGCAGTCATCCACATAGCTTAGATCCCGGCAAAGAAGAAAAGATTACACTATGCGTAGGAGCCCCGTGGCATGGCGAAGATACTAACGCATATAAAAAATTAATCGAAGAAAGTTTATTCGAAATGAAAGTAAGCAGGCCAGACTGGATCGAGGAGGAATGGGTTGACCCATATTTTAAATACACCACAAGAAATAGTTGATATTGCCCGCGAAAAAGGGTTCTGGCACCAGGCTAACGTTAATCTAACCAAGCAAGAGTTTTTTGAATTCTGCTCTAGTGTAACAACACCTTGGTCGGCTGAAATTCACAAGATTCACACCGAAACTTTAAACGAAGACCAAGTAGTCGACTGGTCTAGCAAGACAAGATTTGGCAGTATGAGTATACCCTGGCACGCCGATAACCCGTGGCACGAAAAATACAGATTTCCGTTAAGAGCTTTCTACGCAGTAGATATACCAGATCCTAATGATGGTGAGATATACTTTCTTAATATAACAAAATGGTTTGAAGATCAGCCCGACGATACTAAAGAGTACTTGCGTAGCTTGCAAGTTCTAACACAAGATTATAAGAACGGATGTCAACCATTCTGGAGCAGTTTTATTAAAACACATCCTATAACAGGAAAAGAAAGCTTTTATTGGGGCGCAATGAGAGTAGATAGCAAGGTGTTTGGTCTAGCGCCAGACGAAGGTGTACCTGCTCCTAGATTTAGTTTTACTATGGCAATACAAAAGCCTAACAGAGATTTGGTATTAGACGATGAAATTTCTAGTTGGTTTAACTCTATGATGACGTATAAATACTTACATCGGCATAACTGGAACAACGGTGATTTGCTAATACTAGATAACTGGGTTAACTTACATTATCGCGGCACAATTAAAGATTCCAGAGAACGACTATTGTGGAGAAAAACTTTGTTGCAACCTTGGCAGACAATATGAGTATAGCATTACTTTCAATGCCGAGTCAAAACTATTGGCATCCTGCCCCTAGCATTGTATTCCTAAAAGGAGTACTAAATCGTGAAGGTATTGATAGTACTTGCTATGATTTAAATCATGCATTTCTTACAGAGTTTGGCGATGACGCAGTGGCATGGTGCGAAACGGGAGACAACTATCTTCCGGCATACGGTGAGTTTATCAAAGAATACTGTAAGCAGTTAGTTGATTATGAATGGATCGGATGTAGTGTGTTTACGCTCAACAGTCAAATATTTACTAAGTTGTTTCTTAGTGTCATTCGAGAAATGTCAGACGCTAAAATTGTATTAGGCGGGTCAGGACTTACTAATAATCATAGTGACTTGAAGGTACTCCAAATAAACTTTGGTCAACAAATGATTAATGATGGATTAGCAGACCACGCACTATCTGGAGAAGGAGATAGATCATTACCTGCGCTGATACGAGGCGAGCCACATCGATTCCCTCAAATGGATGATTTATCAAATATGCCAATACCTGATTATAGCGACATTGACTTTAGCTTATACAGCAAACCTACGCTTATTGTTACAGGGTCAAGAGGCTGTGTAAGACAGTGTACGTTCTGTGACGTACACGCTAATTGGAAGAAGTACAAATTTAGGCCAGGCACTGATGTTGCTAACGAAATGATACACCAGTATCACACCTACGGAGTTAACAAATTTCACTTCAGTGATAGCTTAGTTAACGGGTCAATGAAAGAGTTTAGGGTATTCTGTAAAGCACTTGCTAAGGCAAATCTGCCAATTGAATGGAGAGGCCAGTTTATTTTCCGTAGCGGAATGACTGATGAAGATTGGGATAACGTAGCAGCAAGCGGTTGTAAAGGCTTGTGGATTGGAATTGAAAGTGGCAGTGAAAACGTCCGCTGGCATATGAAGAAAAAGTTTAATAACACTGATATGTATACTAGCATCGAAGCATTAGGAAAGCGCAAGATCGATATGTTGTATTTGCTTATTGTAGGATATCCTACAGAAACAGAAGAAGACTTTGAAGATACACTAGAGCTGTTGCGTAAGTCTGAGCCTTACAAAAATTATGTTGAGGTTCGTACTAATATAGCGATGCTAATGCCCGACACAGAAATATACGAAGATAAAGAACGTTGGCATGGAGATGTTCAATTATGGCGCAGTTGGACAAAAGACGGAGAACTAACATACGCAAAGCGGTACGAACGTTGGAAGCAAGTTACTGAACTGTCGCAAGAAATCGGGTTAAAAGGAGATAAGCGTATAGCACAGCAAGAGACGCTCATACTCCGTAAATTGGAAAAAGAAAATGAAAGAATATTGGCTAACGACGTTTGAAACTGAACACGGCGATTTCTTCCAGGATTATTTAACAAACAAATCTAAAAGGTTTCAAAGCTTATTGCCCGACGAAAACTTTTGGAAAAATTACGGTACTGCGTACAGACACGCAAGAGACACCGGCAAACTTATTATCCGTGCTAAAGTAATCGACGGCAACAAATTTACGCTATATCAAATATGGGATTCAAAAGCAGCACGACAAGAATTTGATTCTAAAGTAGACGAAACGTATTTTTTAAGCAACTTTGACAAACCATACACGCGCAAAGAACAAACATTATCTGAACAAGAAAAAGCAGAGCTATTTGAATACATTTTATCGAGCAATGTGATATTACAAGTAGTCAGAAACGATCACCGAAGGCCCGGAATGACAGTCGGTGATCCTATGAAGAACGATCCTGTGATATCGGTATAGTAGTTGCTCCTACTATGTGAGTTCTCAAAAACGGATCAGCGTTAGCATTTAAAAACGTATGAGGCACAGTAGTATCTACAAGATATACTCCGCCATCTGCTGGGATTCTATAAACACACTCTTCAATAATCCACATACAATTCTCGTTAGTGTATAACGGTATATGGATTCTTGGACTATTATCAACGTGCCACGCATACACGAACTTTTCGTGCATCCACATTTTACGAGTTCTGAACATATCGTACTTGTTGATAATTGAATTTATGTATTTAAATTTTGGATGTATTAGGGTGTTAAAATCAAACTCGTCTGTTCTTAGTACAAAGTTTGTGCCTTTGGCAGCTTCTGCTTCTATGCCTTCCTTTTTTTGAAAGGGGTATTGTCTAGGTCCTTCTTTAGGCTTTTCAATATGACCGATCTCGTCCATTAATCGATCTAAATCAATTTCGCCTATTCTTTTTATTGGCCACATTATATACATCCTACAATGTGAGAACGCATAAATTCATTTCTATTAGCATTAACAAACGTATGCCACTTAGTAGTATCTACCCAATACACACTTCCGTCTGCGGGCAGATAATACTTCTGTTCTTCTATAATGAAGAAACAACTTTCGTTAGTGATAAGGGGAATATGTAGTCTGGCAGAGTAATCTAAATGCCAGCTATAGTTTCTTTTATCTGGCAATAGCATTAATCTAGTACGATACATTTTGTATTCATCTATTAATGAATACAAATAATCATAGCTGTCTGGAAATAGTATTGCTGTACAGTCAGTCTCGCTGCCAGCAAGCTCTGTTGTTTTTCCATTTGCGCCGTTAAAGTCGCCTTCGGCAAATCCTTGAAAACTAGTTTGTTGAGGACTAGAGTCAGTGCTTTCTAATAATACTGAAAGTTCTGACTTTAATAAGTCTAAATCAACCTCACCAATTTTTTTAATTATAAGTGACAGAAGAATATTTCCTTTATTTTATTATGCCGCCGAACCGTCGTCTATATTGATCCACGCACCATTCTGATAACCGTTAAACTTATTAGTTGTAGTGTTGTAAACTACCATGCCATTTGCTGCTACTAGCAAGTTACGTTCGGTTGTTGTAAAGCTACCAAACTGTACATAACTCGGAGCAATAATGCTACCGTCAATACCGTCAATAACAATAGTTGAATCGTCTAGTGTTAGCGTACCTTGCAATGATGCACCTGATACAATTCCCGGCGATGTAATATTACCAGTAATTCCGTCAATAACAATAGTTGAATCGTCTAGTGTTAGTGTGCCTTGTAATGCCGCCGCTACTAACGTACCTGAAATATTTGCGTTACCTGCTACATCTAGTGCTTCTGTTGGTGCACCAACGCCGATGCCAAACTTGTTATTCTTCCAGACAAAATATTTGTCTTCAGTCGCTAATACTCCATCTGCGCTGTTTCCGAATACAATCGAATCTTCTCTACCAAAAATTACTCCAGTAACCAATGGTCCATTTATATCATCTCTTTCAAAGTGAATAGCACCGTACTGTGACACAAGGTCACCGGTTAGATCAGACGCAGTGTTTCTAGTTAATTTAAGAATAGAGCGGTTGTCTTGGCTGTTAATTTCTACTCGAGTTTGTCCGCCTAGCGAACTGTTGATGTTAAGGTTACCTGGCGGCTCAATAATCGATGCTTCGATTGATCCTGTTTCTCCGTTGATAATTCTTGTTGAATTATCTGAAAAGACTGATCCTACTACGTCACCTTGTAGGACACCTATAAATGTACCGTAGTGGCTCGAACTGGCAAAATCAACTACTAAGTTGTTATTATTATCTTCGATGTTGAGTTGAAATGTTTCATTGTTCGCTACACCAAAGATGTTGATTGGTATAAAGTTTACGCCGTCCCATGCAAGAAAATCGTTTACACTAACACCAATTGAGGTATCAACATCGTTTAAATCGTCAATGAATCGAGGTACTTCGCCGGTTACAAATATCCCACCCGGCGTAGCACCATCACCTACCCATACTTCTACGGTATCGGTAACATAAATTAATTCGCCCTCAGCTGGGGTAATCGTTTGACGAACTGCATCGGTTCCGCGTCTCAGACGTAATGGCATACTTATAACTCCTAGAATTCGTTGTTATAAGTATTTATGCCTTTTAAAAGATATCTCATTTTCTTTTTTTGAGAAATCTTTTAGTTAGCTTGGCCATATCTTTTTTTACTTTAGTTGTATTTAAATTGAAATCAACCCCGTCTATCTCGTCTTCACGTTCTTCCATTATTTGTTCGAGATAGTCTTCAATGTCCTCATATGGCTCTGATTGATCAATCTTAATGTTCAACTCTTCGCCACTGCTAAAAACAATATTGATATCTTTGATATACTCAAATGGTATAGCCTTGATTTCAACATCTTTAAGGATATCGTCTTCCCAAGCGTCTGCTTCCTGGGGGGGTTGTTTCTTCTTAGGAGACTTTGTCATCTACTTTCTTAGTAGTTTTTCTAACAGTCTTTTTTGTAGGAACCAACGCTTCAGCTTGATCACGTAGAGACTTTGCCTCTTTGTACATTCTGTCAGCATCACTGCGTAACTTAGCTGCAATAGCAGCATCGTCTAGCACTCCGTCATCAGCAGCTACAAGAGGAGCCTGCGCCCCTGTAGTGTATGCTGCTACTGCTTCTTCTGCGCTAACAGGCTTCTCTGCAACAGGAGCGGGCCTTGAACCGCCAATAGCAAGATCTGCTACTGTTACGCCGCGCTGCGCCGCGATAAGGTTGTTCAGCTCATTGAGCATAATAGAAGTATTTCTGTTAGGCATCATTTCGACAGTGTTAGTGGGAACCTTTACTAACTTTCCTGATGCGTGGAACCAAGGAAGCATGGTTCTGCCGTCTGGAAGTTTTGTTCGTGCCATTACGGTAGCAAATTCTTCTGATTGTTGCCCGGCTGTTGATTCTACTGTTCGAATTAGTGCATCGTGTTCGTCAGCGGATAAATTTGAAGTAGTAACTACAAGACAGTTATCAGGCTCGCCCGGTACTACTCGATACGCAACAACTACTGACGCTTTAGTTCTAGCGATTCTGCCAACGTGTTTGTGATTAGACATATTATGCTCCTTGTGCTGCCTTCTGTTGAGCTTCCACTGAAGTAAGGAAAGTCTCAAGCTTTGTATAGATTTGTCCGACTGAAACCATTTCGTTAGGCTTAAATGCTCCACGGGCACTTGCTACGTCAATGATTTGTTTTAGCCCTGCTAGATCCTGAAGAGTTAATTCAACTTCATTTTCTTCTGCTGCTGGCGAAGTTTCTTTTTCTTCTTTAGCTGTAGTATCTTTAGCCATACAATATTACTCCTTAATTGTTACTAGTATATATGCGTATATTATTTAGTTATCGGTCAAAAGTGGACATGCTATCATGAAAAATGACATCTCTTTTGCCTCTTCAAAACCTACTTTAATTTTGTAGGTAATTTTATTAGTTTGGTCAACGTCTGTTACTCTGTTAACGAAATATCGGTTTGAGAGATTATCGTCGATCCATTGAGCAATTTTACTTTGATTTCGAGGCGACGCTGCAATTGCTACAGATTCGAAATGATCCGGAAGGAAAGTTACCTTCCGGACCTTGTGAACATTAAAGGGCCTAACCTTCTTTGTCATTGCGCGTCCTCGTAGTGGACTGTCATGCCAAACGGACCTTCAAGTGAACGATCGTGGTTACCGTGAATAAGGAAGATTGTATCACAGTAGTCTGGATCACCCCAGTTGTTCCAAGCATAACCATCTGTAAACATGATGAACTTCTTAGGCACAATGTCCTGTTCTTTCATGTATTCCCAGTTAGCGTCAAAGTCGGTGCCGCCACCGCCCATGATCTCATAGTCTAGCAAGTCGTCGCCACCGTCTGAAGTGAACTCTTGCTCGTTGTAGACCTTAGTGTCAAAACACCATACAGTGATCTTATAGTCCTGGTACTCGTCCATAATGCCTTTGATCTCTGAAAGGAAATCTTGAGCTTGTTCGTTACCAATCGAACCCGACATGTCCAAGCTAACACAAATGTCAATAGTGTCTTGGAAGTCCTGTCCTGGAAGAATAGCGCCGGACATCTGGCTCTTACGGTTTGGACGCTGGAAAGTAAAGTCGCTGCGAATCATGCTTTGGATTTGCTGACGCAGCAATTCACGCCAGTTCATCTTAGGCTCAGTCAATTCTTTGATCATCCGCGCTACGCCTGCAGGAACATTACCTGCACCAGCACTTTGAGCCGCGTTAATCATAGCTTCTTTAACTTCGTCGGCAATCTGACGCAGTTCTTCCTCAGAATATTGAGGACGTCCGCCACCGCCTTGTGGGTTGCCTTCGCCGTCTTTCTGTTCATCGTCGTTCGGGTCTTTGCTCCAGTCATAGTGTTCGTCGAGCATTTCGCCAAGCTTATCAAGGAAGCTCTTGTCGCCGCCATTCTTTTGGGCTTCTTCGTGAAGTGCATCGTATACTTCTTCAGAAGCCCAACCGCGGTACTTAAAGTCTTGGAAACAATCAACAATCTTTGGCTTAATACCAATGCGCTCGTCAACAAGGATGTTGTTAACAATGTAGTCAGCGGCAATGTTATAAAGCTGAGGATCACGGCTATCACGACGCGACAAGTGATCGTACACGCAGTGAAGGATTTCGTGTGCAATAACAAACTCGATCTCTTTGTTTGACATTGCATTGAAGAACTGAGTGTTGTAATACAAGCTGCGGCCATCTGTTGCCGCAGTCGGGCACCAACCGTCACACGCCTGGATCTTCAACCGAGTAGCAAGGTTACCAAAGAACGGGTGCTTTAGGAGCAAGCCGATACGAGCAGTAATAATACGATCAAGGACTGCGGCGCCCATAACCTTGAGTTCTTCTGGCGTAAGATTTGGATCTTCCTGCCAGTTCTTTTTAGTTTTGCTTGAAGTGCCTTTGATTGACATAGTAAACCTCTTTGTTTCTCTGTTTATGCTATAACTATAACAGCAATCGAAGTCTGTGTCAAGTCAAAAAGCATCTGTTGAATAAGAAGAGTGGGCAAGTTTGACCTTGCCCACTCTATATGATTAAGCGCCTTGTGCTGCGCTGATGTACTTACCGTAACGGTCGTGGAACTCATCAAAGCAGTCGATTGCGTCCGGATCAATTGGCAGCCCGTACTGTGTCAGCGCAAGCTTGATGCCCATAACAACCATCTCAGTTTCGAAGTTGTCCATTGCAAAGCGGAAGAAGTTGTTAACCATAAAGTCGAACTTCTTGTCGCCTGCGTCGCTTGCCTCTTTCAGCTCGTAGCACAAAGAGATAGTCAATGAGTACATAGCACTAACCTCTTTAGTCTTGAGCTCTTTTACCTTGCCTGCCAAGATATCGCCGGGCATTGGCATGTTAGCAGCAACTTTGCGGTGTGCCATGAACTTTACAGCAAGACCTTCGCCGATTGCACCAGCAACCAAGTCAGTTGTAGTACCTGCGTCCAGTGCATCTTCGAGCAATTCGCTTACGAAAGTCCACGAACGCGGAGTAGCAAACGAGCGGCTCGGGCTCTTAGGATCAAAAGTGTAAATATCCTGCTTGGCAAACTGCAAGTAACCAACAACGTCTTGGTGTACCTTGTTTTCAACTGCCCACTGGAACCAGTCATCAAAGTGAACAGCCATTTCAAGGTGTACAAAACGGTTAGCAAGCGGAGCCGGCATACGATATGTTACACCTTTGTCAGCTTCACGGTTACCAGCAGCAACAATCATAACGTTATCTGGCAGCGTGTATTCACCAACCTTGCGGTTAAGGATCAGCTGATATGCCGCAGCCTGTACGCTCGGAGCAGCTGAGTTCATTTCGTCTAGGAAAAGAACAATGTTTTCGTACTGATCAGCAAGTGCCTGATCTGGAAGTTCGCTTGGCTCACCCCATACCATCTTACCGATGTTGCTGTCGAAGTATGGAATACCTTTGATGTCTGTTGGTTCCCAGAGTGACAAACGAACATCGATCATCTTTGCATCAAGGCCATCAGCAATTTGCTGAACTACATCGGACTTGCCGATACCTGGAGGGCCCCAAAGGAAAACTGGACGCTTCTTGAGCATCGCGTGACGAAGTGCATTTTTTGCTTTGTTTGGTGTTACTGTACGGGCGTGATCTGACATATTTTAATCCTTGTCTGTGTGTTGTAGCGTTGTTGCTAGTGTGTTTCTTACTGTCTACTTATACAATATAGCACCAACACAATGGATGGTCAACCACTTTCTGGATCTTTTTCTTGTCTTTTTAGAGCTTTGACTAGACCGTACTTGCGCAGGTCACCTGCGAACAAGCAGAGCTCGACTGCCTTTCGTTCGTTTGTTACCACGATAGCCTTTTTGTCTAAGTAGTACGGACAGTCGATGAAGTTGTCAAGGAAGACTAGGATCTGAGCAGTCATCTTCATCTCTTTAGGATATGGTATAGTATGAACGGTGAGTCCGATTTGTTCGATTAACTCAAACCCTTCGTCAGTTAATCGAAGACCGCCTGCTGTCTGCTTACGATAGTTCATCCACCATAGCGGCATATGCTGTGCAACGTTTTGATCGTTGACGGTCTCACCTAGTTCTTTTAAAAATATCTTAGTGTAAACGTCTCTCCAGTTCATTCTAAGTCAAGTTCCTCGCCCTGACTTAGTTTAAACACACGAAACTTATCGCTCTTGAACTCTTCGTTTAACTTTTTAGCTAAGTTGATAGCGTGACCCGGGTTTGAAAAGCTTGTTTTCTTGTACTTCGGCCCTGGATAATTTGTAAGAGCGTTAAAGCTCTTTAGGTTAAACGGCTTATCTTGGTAAAAGACTGCCCATATTGCTTCAGCATCAAGTATTTGATCACACTTGTATGTTTTGTTATCTATATGTTCTAATATAACGGTGGGCTTGGGCCTCGACATGTACGTACATCCTTTTAACTACGTATATATTTATCCAAAGCCCAAGGTGTTAATTCATTATTTCCATCCAACACCGCCGTCTAGCCTGACTTCAATTTCGGTGTCATCACTTATACCGCTGTCTCCGCTAGATGCTACCAGCTTTTCGAGATCTCCGTTTAGTCGCCCCATTACAATACCTAGTGTAAATGCAAGGTTCTTGGCTTGCTCGATTGACATCTTGAAGTCTCTTGCCTTGCTGTTGTCGGCACTTTTTACTTGTTGGATAAACTGCTGAATTGGTAGTGTGTTTAGTGGATCAGTTGACACGGCTTAACTCCTGTTTCATTTCAAATTCTGTCTTAAATGGACCTTTGCACTCATATCGTTCCACCGTAATAAGTTTAGGACAAAAGCTCTTTACCCATCCCTTGTCAAACTTGATGATGTAGTATCCTGCGCAATACAAGCTCTTCGACTGTTCGCTTTTAGTGAACAATGGAAGCTTTCGTTGAATGTCGTACACTGTATTAAACGGAGTTACAGCACATGGAAATCCGTGTATGATTTTGTCTACTACCGGCTCGTTGTCGGCAGCACTGTCCCAGTGTATGGTGCCAAGCTTGTCTTTGAGCTGTCGCTCAGTGTCGAAGAATTCGACTGTTTTGTTTAACTTAGTTAGCATATAACGCTCTTCGCTTAACGCGATAGTGCCAATGCGCTCTCCGTTATTCTCTACAATCCAAAATTTATCTTTAAGTAGTGGTTTCGCTTTAATCATCATTATACCTCGCTGAAAGCGGCTCTGCGAACTGCGCCGCTTGATCAGCAATGCTTACAAGACTCCATTTGGCGCAGAACTTCATAAGTCTCATACCGACTTGTTTAACTTGTTTAGTTTCAACTTCACTTATTGATTGAAGAATTTCTAAGCGTATATTTGCAGGTTGTGCGGTTAAGTCGCATAGCGTAACGTTACGTGTATAGTCGTCTATTACACGGTGCTCTTCGCCATTGTGATCAACCCAACGCTGTAACATAAGGTTATTCCAAGTAAAGCCTTTGTTATGTTTATCTTCAAACGCTTCAGTTAGACCTACTTTATTCTTAGTGCCCTTCTTACGAACACCTGGATATGCGCTAAACACGTTATCGCTAGTGTCGCCTCGCATACACTTTTCAAACAACAGCCATTCGGGATCCGGCGCAGGCTTGGCTTGCTTGGTCTTTCGATCAATTACATGCTTGCCTTTCTCGTCAAAGTAGCCTTCGTGCGTTATAGTTACGTTGCTTACGCCGTTGTACTGCTTGACGTTAGGAGCAATCAACTGCGCAAAGTCGCCGTCTGTGCTGATAATGACGTGATTGTCGTTGGGATGATTCTGTACCCAGCCTGCAATCAAATCATCTGCTTCTAGTACAGGATTCTGTAATACTGTGCAGTTAGTCTTAGTTGTAATAAAATCCTTAAACTCGTCAAAGATCTCCCAGAAGATCTGATCTTCTTCTTGCTGCGATTCTGTCATAGCGTCGCGAGATTCTTTGCGGTTGCGCTTGTAAGGCTCGTAAAAGTCTTTACGCCAGCTGCGGCCTTCTAGACAAAAGACAACGTGGTCTGCGTCGAAGTCACGCCATGCCTTTCTAACGCCTGCTAGTGTAATATGTAGCGCCATGCCGACCTTAGTGTCGATATCTCCCCGTACAACGTGTCGCGCTCGAAAAAACACATTAGCCGTATCGATTATTATATAAGTTTTATTCATAACGTATCCCAACTTGTTTAATACATTATAGCAGGATTATTTAAGTATGTCAAGAGATAAAGATAAATAGTAGTGTAGTTCACGGGATATGTGGTAGTCTCCCTAACTACTCTAGAACAAGAAAGGAAGTTCCAGCATGAATATTTATACACCTTACACATATCTAATCGGATAGTCTGATCTAAACAAGTACTATTATGGAATGAGGTATGCTAAACAAAAATATTGTCTTTATGAGACAGGTTGTCACCCTAATGATCTTTGGACAACCTATTTTACTTCGAGTAAAGAAGTCTCTAAATATAGAGAAAAATACGGAGAGCCTGATATAATACAAGTTAGAAACACCTTTTCTGATGCCAAGTCTGCTAAAATATAGGAGCATAAAGTTTTGTTAAGGCTAAAGGCAGCAACTTCTGATAAATGGTTAAACAAAACATATGCTATGGTCGAATTTGATTTACACGAATATAATACCGGAAAGAAACGATCACTAGAACAAAAGGCACGAATGAGTTTAGCACAAAAGGGCCGGACTATATCTAAAGATCATGCTAACAAAATTAGTAATGCTACTAAGAGACGTAAACCGTGGAATACTGGAAAGACGTTGTCTGACATAAAGTATAAAACGACTGCTAAAAATGGATAATTTGTAATTTAGAAACTAACCAAGAATTTTCTGTGTTTAGTCTTAGGGAATGGTGTAACACACAAAACTTAAATTATCAAGTATTTCATAGATATATTAAAAAAAATAGGCCATATAAGAATTATACAGCCTATGAAGTTTCTTAAACTAGGATGTATGTGTTCATGATACTTCTGATTTGCCTTTGTCCAATGGAACTACACTGATATAACCAGAACCTCTGTTTGTATCCATTCCTTCTGCTTCAAGCATCTGGGATACGATATCTCTGAACCAACGATCTACAATCTCTTCTTCAGGATCGCCTTCTAGACCGTAACCAGCCAAGCGCAACTCATCAAGAAACAACTCGTTCCAATCAAGTTCAAAGAACCCATTGCGGATATTGTCCTCGTTAACCTTCACGCCGAGGACGTTGATCCAAGGCTCACCTTTAGCAGTTGCCCGCTCTTTGGGAGACATCTTTGCAAGTTCGGCAGCGTCTTCAGCTTGCTTTGTAGTCTCTTCAGCGTCAACCTTCTTTTTTGCTAATTCGATGATTCGTTCTTCTTCGGCAATACGTTTGTCAGTTGCTGCTTGCGCCGCCGCTTCTAAATCAGCTATTCCTGTTATCTTTTTAATCCATTGTTTCATTAGTATTCTACCCTTTGTATTACATAAGTAACTTCGTGTGTCCCGTCATTGTTACGAGGAAGCTTGTATGCAACTCCTGCTTTATCTAAAATTGTTGTAATTCGATTAAGACGATCTACTGTTTCTTTAAGTTCAGTAGTTAGTTTAACTATTCTTGGTTCCTTCATTATTCTTTCCTTTTACAATACTGTTTCTTGAAGCTGGGAGACTGTCAAGTCCCCCAGGCATTTCCGAATAATCCAATATGCAATCTTGGAGTAAATCTCCATCCGAGTTCCATTGCGAGTTCTGCGACTTTTCTTTCTGTAAGTGCATAACCCTCGGAACGCCCGCCGAGCGGCATGAGGTAGACAGGACAATCCACTCCGAAGTTTCTGTATTCTTCAACAGCCTTAGCAACTTCCTCGACATCAACTTCGTCAGCGACCACAAACTTAAAATAGATGTTAGCGTTAATAATGCTAGCATAGTTAGCAGCAACATCAGGCTTGATAGCGTCCTCCCAAGATTCTCCTGAAACAGAGAGCTTCGGGCTACATGAAAATGTAGTTTTAAATCCTGCGTTATTCTTGATGTAGTCTCTGAACTCTTGGTGTAAATATTGTGTAGTATTTGTTTCAATTGTAACATTGCGTAAGTCCTTCATTCTTGGATGCTCAAACAGCTCTACGTATAAACGCTGCCAAGCAAGCAAAGGTTCACCGCCAGTTAGGATAAGATGGATGTCTTGTCCGTTATCCATAGTCCACTTGCCTTCTGGCGTTAGACTAAGAAGATGCTCTACAACTTCGTCAATTGTTCTGTCCATTACGAGATCTTTAAACTCGGGATAGATACTTGCGTATGTATCGCATCCTGTATGGACGATTGGCAGATCTGTAAACTCCTTAGTTGTCTTATGCACGCCTTGATCGATTAATGCCTTCACCTCTGGATTGTATTTACCTTTTGGAGTACCGCGCGGCAACCCGAAGTTCATGCAACGGAAGTTGCATCCGAAGGTACGTAGAAATACGCTAGGCACTCCTACAAACATACCTTCGCCTTGTACGCTATAAAACGCTTCTGAATATCTTAATTTCATTTTATCTCCAATGTATTATATAGTTGATTAGCAAATGCTTTGTGTGTGCCGCCGATGCCCTTGTTCTTCATTTTAACAACTCTAAACTAAGACATCTTCCAACTCGCTCTGCTACGTCTTCGTCTTTTCCAACAATATACACACTAGTATGACTTTTGTCAGTAACTCGGTCATACTTATAAAACTCTATAACTTTTCCGTTCACTGCGCTGTAGATTTTAAAAGTTATAGCAGGGTCAGTATCAATCCTTGAATTTATAGATGGTTTACAAGAGACTGTATTTTCTCCAGAGTCGCATGTAGGCTCTTCGAACAGCAATCTTTCTAACATCCGTTTTACTTTTCTCTTGGCCCACTTCATTTTGAAAACTCCTGTTGCAGTTTAATATTATCAAAGAATTCTTTCTTTGTTCCTGCATCATCCTTGAAGCTGCCTTTAAGTACTGTGGTTTGCGTAAGACTGCTAGTTGCCATAATGCCTCGATTCTCACAACAGCCGTGTGTTGCCTGAATGTAAACACCAAGATTTTCTGCGCCGGTCGCATTGCTAATTTCTCTAGCAATATCGTTAGCAAGTTCTTCCTGTAATGTGCCGCGCCTTGCGCACCACTGAGCCAGTCGGGTATACTTACTCAATCCAATAAGCTTGTCAGCAGCAATGATGCCAATGTATGCTACGCCCGTAACAGGCTGGTGATGATGCGAACACATTGATTTAAGTTCACTACGCACTACTAACATACCTTCATAACGATCTTCAGTATCATTCGGAAACGCTGTTGCCGACGGTCGCCCGTCGTATCGTCCTGCCATGATCTCGTTAAAGTACATCTTAGCAAGTCTTCTTGCTGTGCCTTGACTGTTAGGATCATTATGTCTGTCAATAATTAGAGTATCGAGTACAGTTTCAAATGCTTGTGTTGCCTCGTCGATTAGTTGTTCTTTTTCACCTTCATAAATAAGGCGGTGGACATTATCGCCTGCCCAATATCGCTTGTCAGCGTTTTTGCAACGTGCGATAATTTCTTCATATTTCTTCATTAAATTCTCCGAGTTTTTGTCGTGGATGACTAGGTATAATAGTCCTTGTAACTATTATACCTTGTATTTAGATTTTTGTCAAGCATTACTTGAAATATTTCTCAAGCATTTCAAGCTGATCGTGGTACTTTGCCATTTGTTCAATTTCAATCTCAATAGCCTCCATAATATCGGAGTGCTCTCCAATGCCTACAGGGTTCTTAAGATAAACTTCTACGTTCATCTTATGCTTACCGATATGTGCCTTTGCATGGGCTATTGCTACTTTTATCATTTCTTCTCTCATAGTATTCTCCTTTTTACCATTTTCTAGTGTTAGTTTCGTTGTGCCATTCATATTCGGGATGAAAGTCAGTCATTTCCGATTTTAAACATTGGTGCTGTAGTACAAGCATATTTAGGTCTACATCGCTACCAAAGGAAAATTTCCACCAGTGATTTGTTACCCGATCCCAATTTTGATCCCACGAGTTTGCTTTTTCTATGTTATAACAATAGCTATAACTCTTGTCTATCTTTCCGTAAAATACATCATCAATGCCACGCTTCTCTATATACTTTCGGACGTTCTTTAATATTCTAGCATCATCTTCGGTGTGTGCGTATACGTGATATGGATATTCTTCTTCCAATCTGAGATCCCATTGCTGGTTATAACCTCGGCTAGCGTTGGGAAAATATTCATATATCTCAAACTTCGTGGCATCTAGATATATTAGTTGTGGCAATTAAGCCTCCCAAGGGTATACTAGCCAGACATCGTTCTCGGCTTTGTTTACTTCGTCCCATGCATAATCTGTTTTGAACGAGCTACTTAGATTGTCAGTCATTACTGCAAACTTAACTGTATTGTGCCATACTGTATCCCAAGTATCCTCGCCAGGCAGACACCCGCTGCGCCAATCTTCTTTGATCCAGTCAAATGTTGCACCCGTGTCGTTGATGTCGTCGACGATGAGTATCTTTTTTCGTTGACTAACATCCCATCGGCTTTTGTAAGTCGCTTGGTCGGATACATACCCGAACGCATCTTCGGACATCCAGCAATTTGTTTCACATTGTTCACTGGCTCGTAATTGTACTTTTAATGTCTCCATCGGAATGTTAGTCATATGACTGAGTATAGTAGCTAGTGGCAGGCCACCGCGGGTAATACCTACAATGTAATCAGGACGATAATTGTCTTTATACATCTGCATAGCAATTGAAGTTGCTGCTGACGTTACATCTTTCCAGTTATAATATTTCTTGTTCATCATACTTTCCTTTTTGGATCAGTGAACCACGGCCGGGTTCGGTTTCGTTCTTCTTTAACAGTTGTTAGTCCGTGCATAATAATACACCCTTGAATAAATCCAAGCCATCTTGAATACTTGTCTACGCTCATTCCGTGGCCATCGTCTCTAACCTGTGGTTCGCATTCTAAGCACATCCATAATAGGTGTTCTAAGCTAGTTGGATCACCGTCTGTAATCAGTGTATGATTCTTTGGCTTAACGCCTTTACTGCGTAGCAAGTCGGCATAATAGCTAAATGCCTTGCGACTGCCTTCGTCGTGTACTGGTGTTCTACGAGGTGGTAGTGCCATTGTCTTCGCTTTCTACTAGTGCTAAAATTGTATCGTAGTTCTTTTTTGCGGTAGCAAGAGCAGGAAACGCTTCAGCAAGCCTTTCGACTCTCTGTTCCTCGACCATCTTTTTAGTAATCCAGTCTCTAATAGTTGGATCTAGCTGTACTGTATAGTCAGGAGTTGGCATGTAACACCACATATTTCCGTCCCAGTATTCGAGGCTACTACCGTTTAGTCTAATGTGTCCTTGCATCGGTTTACTATTGTAAGTGTCGATGGTATGATATGGCACTGCAGAATTTCCGTTTACTATCAATGACCCGTCTAAACTGGATATATTAATCATTTTGATTCCTTTATTGTGTCGAATGTTTTGTATTTTGCTAGGGCTGCGTCGTATTGCTCTTTGATTTTTGTGAGCTCTGGATACTTCTCTTCCATGTCAATGTCTCTACAAATCAAAACAAGAGCCTCACGCAGTTCGTCTAGCTCTGCTAGAATATCACGTCCGTTAACTTCTAGCGGAGTATTGATAATTGTCTTGGACGGAGAGTCCATAAACGTCGACGACGATATAGTTATATTACTGTTAATGTCGTAAATATATGCCTGATCGTGCATAGTGCTAGCATCTATAGTGCTGTATTCGTTATCATCTTCCATCTTTAATTCCTTTGTAAAGAGCATCACCGCTAAAGAATTCTTTGTTTAGCTTTGATACTTGATAGTCCAATACGTCATCAAATTCTTCGTAATGCTCGATATAATATTTCAGACGTCCGACAAGTGCTTCTTTATTAGCTTGATATGAATCCCAGTCTTGGGTCCACGCACTTGGGTATTTAAATTCTTGTATTGCCATTTCGCTATAACTTAGGCGATCGGGCACCATAGGAATAGCATCAACCAACGCGCCTTCGTACCAGCTAATGCCCAGTGTTTCTTGTAGGTTTGCGCTAAACACTACCTTAGCACGTCCGAGCAAGCTGTGGTATTCCTCTTTAGAAAGTTGCTGTTCTTGACATATTACAAATTCATACTCGGGAAGCTGCTTTGCTAGATCCTTAAAGATATCAACTTGCTTCTCTGGCGCAATGCGATGTGGAAACAATATAAGGTTTTCTTTAGGCATGTTTTTATATTCTGCTAGGCTATCATGAAGATACTCCATAGGCCAGCCAACTAACTTAATTGAAGTATTAGCTTCTTGTGGTGTATCGCAGTGCCAGCCATTGCCATCGTTCCATGCAAATGTCTCATTAGCAAACATATTGATATGAAACTGCGTTGCAAAAAAGTTGTCATCGTAACAGCTAAACATACTGTGTTCTGCTGAACGCACCCAGGGAGCATCGCCTATTAGTCGTCCAAGAAAGTCTTGCGGGTCATACGAACCGGCGTGCCACATGCCGCCTATCTTAATGTCAACGCCTAGTAGTTCACTCATATACTTTAACTGAATAACTGTAGGGTTCCACGCATCAGTGTATAAAAAGTAATCGCCGTCATTGATTTCGCCATTGCAAAACTTTTCGCCGATTATTTCTAACTGCTTAGACTTGTACACGTTCGTGCCGCCGAAGTTGAGAAACGCACCCGGAGTAGTTGCTTGCGGAGTTTCTCCACCACTGATAACTTCGACAGTTTTATTTGTAGCAAGCATCAATTGCTTAGGCAAATGCTCTTTCCATTGAGCAGTGTACCTTGACTGAACGCTTTCTAAATCTATAACATATATAGTCATATTTTATCCTTATATTTTTTCTATAATATAAATGGTCATCGTTTAAATCCTTATAAGCATATGATAACATAAAGTGAATAGTGTGTCAATAATTAAATAAGAAAAATGACGCCTAAGAAGGCGTCATTTTCCAGGTAGCTGGCAAGAATTAGCGTTGCTTGTTTTCTGACCTTGCCTTGGCTCTGAGATAGTTTTTATACTTCTCGTAGCCCTGCCAGTTTGAATCCTTGCGGTTGTAAAGTGCTTTTTCGTCGTACACTTTGCCTTCAAACCGGCACCAGTCGCGGTATGCGTCAAGATCGTTGAAGATTTTTTCAACAAGGGTATTTTTGATAGTCATTGGTTTAGCTCTCTTGGATAAAAAATTAACATATGTAAGAAACTTATTTTTACTTACGCTATTATAATAGCATATATGCTAGACGTAGTCAACTGAAAAGATAAATAACATAACGATAGCGAGATAGAACCGTGCCAAAACTTAACGATCATAATCCTAACAACTTGTGCCACTTGTGTAGTGAACAAGCATTCTTCATCAGTTATAATTCTAAAAAGATGCGTTGTGTCGAAAAGATTACACAATGTCCCGGATTTATTAAAAAAGCAGAAGCGTCTAGGCAGAAGAGCATGACTAAGGAAGATCGAACAAATCATATGAAAATGATGAGTCGCCGTGGCAATTCAGCACTCAAAGACTTGCACTTAGATAGTGCCTGGATTGCAGAGAAAGGCAACAAGATTTCTAATGCGGTCAGCAATCGCGGCGGACACTCTGGGAATAATAACCCTATGTACGGAAAGAGTCATAGCGAAAAATCTAAACAAAGATTGTCTAAAAAGGCAAAAATGAGGGATACGGCGTGTTATGCAAATGCAACAAAAACTAAGATATCTAGAGGCCTAGCTGTACCCAAAGAACAAAAAAATGATTGGATGTTATATAGAGAACAAGTCCTTAATTACACTAATAAGAGTTGGAAACATTACCAGCATATCATTAATCCTCTAAATTTAAAGAGAGGAAATGATTACGAACTAGATCATAAATTTAGTATTACAGAAGGATTTAGGCAAAAGATAGATCCTGCCATTATTGGACATTTTTCTAATCTTGAATTATTGCCTAAATCAGTTAATAGATCTAAGAGGACTCGATGTTCTATAACTATAGAAGAATTAATTAAGGAGTATACTCGATAATACCATCGGATTCGCCGTCCTCTGACACAGTAATTTCATAATATCTTTCACCATAGGCAGGCAGTAGGTGATTTTCTAATATATCAGTAGCAATCATCTCACATGATTTATGATTATAATTTCCTGATTTAATAAAATCTTGCAAATTCCATTTTACAAGAAAAAACTCTAATTCTCTGTCTAAATGTGTAACTGATATCTTTACCTCTACTTTAAAAGTGTGTCGGTGACAGTTTTCTAAAAATTTAATTCTTTCATCAATTTTTCCAGCCCCGGGATAAAAATGGTATCCTTCAAACTCTGTTCTAATTTTAATGAACGTCATTACTTTTTTGGTCATTTGTTACTCCTTATTTGATAATTTTATCTGCGCCGTACTTGGACCAGTCAGTAAACTTTTCACGATCCATAAGATCGTGTAAGCTGTGAGACCAAACACCAGGGTTTGTTTTCTGAAATCCAATATCGTCGATTTTAATCATAGTGTTGTAGTTCCATAGCTTTATATATGGAATAGGAACACGGATTTGCGGAATAAAATTGTCATACGAATTAAACCCGCTATCATTAAATTCTTCAACATGGCTTAATGGAATGTCTAGACTACAAAGCATACCGTCCTCTAGTAGAGGCATAATCATATCTTCCCACTGCTTCCAGCCTTCATAGTCTCCTAGTGTCGGAGTAAAACTATGATTTGCTCCAAAGAAAATATGCTCACAACTTTGTCCATGATAATAGTCGAACACCTTCTGGAAGTCTTGTACGCCTACTACAAATAATGTCTTTAGTCCGTAAGCAGGAGTATGTTCTACTTCTGTACCTATGAAGAAGGTAGCAGTGTTACTTTCGCCGCTATCGTAATCTCTATTCATTGTTAATCCTGTTTAATGTGTAAGTTTACTATATAACTATCTTGACTAGATGTCAATCGTTATCTTCGTCTTCGAGTAATTCAAGTTTATGAACTGCTTCTTCGTCAAATTCATCATCAGCAATTACTTCTGCTACTGGAGCAGTTTCTTCAAACAATGATCCAAAGTAGGTGCTAGAGTTTACTGTCTTCTTGCCAATAGCACCGCGTGTCCCCGGAATGTCCATCCAATAACGATTGAACTCTTCGATAATAGCCAACGCTTTTTCTTTGTCGTCTGTAGCAAAGATCTCGTTTACGATATCTCTAAAGTAGTCTAGTCTATGTTGAGCAAATTGCTTGCCCTTCATCTTACTAGCAACTAGCATAGTTGGACGTATGCTGTTGTCATACTGTCTGTTAGCTTCTTGTACAGCGTTGATGTGACTCCAGACATTGTGCCCCATTTGTATAGCGTATGAAAAGCTATCCCAGCTGGTCTTGCCTTCTTTACCGATCTTGTTTAAATCACCAGGAGCATAGTGACAGATGTCACTAATTTTAAGACCAGTAGTAAGTGGGCTATCTTCGAAGTTTTTGAAAATACCATCTTGTAGCACTGTGTCTCTAAAGCCCCTTTGATCCGGCGCATACTTTTTGTCGTCTACGCTAGGAACCATTCGGTATGTCCACTTGCCGTTAGCAGGTGTTTCGTTTTGAATATATATCTGTCCGTTAGCTGTTGCGAGGAACGGGCTAGCACAGTCGAATGTGATCATAAAGTTTTCATTATGGTGCTTGCGTATAGCTCTCTGAATGTCAGTAAGTAACACTGCCCACTCTAGTTTTGATGTTCCGAGAAAGTGCATTACATCCTGCACGCCTTTTTCTATCAATCCGTCGAAGCGTAGTTCTACAAGTCGCTTTAGTACAAGATGTACATCGCACATATTTTGACCACCCATGGACCACCCATTGAAGTGATCGTTAGGATACTTCTTTGGATCGCAATAGTCTTTCATCTGATTGTACCAGTCGTCTGCATCTGCGTGATTCTCACCCTGTAGAACGTTTAAGAACTTACAGGCACCAGTACGATGCTTCATCCAGTAGTCATTGTTAATGCGTGTTGCGTTTACAGCGTCAGTATAGTTGTTGATGCCAGTTGCTTTCGCACCCGCTGGGCTACGAGCAACCCACGCTGGAATATCAAGAATCATTCCATAGTCCATATATGCATCCATCCAGCGTAGTACGCCGTCTCGTTTCTTTTGTGCTTTAGGACAGTTTGGATCTTTCCAGTCGCCTTCCCAAACACCTTTACCAATTTGGAACCCGCCGCTGTCGCCCAACAGCCAAGTATTTTCGCGATCTCTATTTCGAACCATATCTTCCTTGGGCACAATTTTTGTTGTGTCCAAGTCAGCGTGTCCTGCAGAATAAAGACTCCACTTGTAAGTAAATTGGCCTTCGTCTGCGTTAAGATAGTTTAAGCTTTCTATACCGTGCTTAAAGTTGCTTGGTATTCTAGAAAGCTTAACATACTCGTCAAATCGTTGTTTACCTACATACGTTGCGTAAAACCCACTAAGTGCTGGAAGAAAAGTCGCATAATCTTTTTGAGTAGAAGTTAAGTCTCTGGTCATACTTGTCCTTTGTTCATCAAGGTAAGTAATTGCCGGCCTAATTCATCTTCTATCTCTTTTACAGAGCGGTTCCAAGTAACAGTGTCAGAACTAATATTTACTCCATTATACTGAGTCATTGTCCCAGAGTATGGAATACTACTAGCGCCAGTCCCGGTAGTATACGGACTTCCTGTTGCCCAAGTGCTGTCATAAGACTTCTTGTACTGACCGTAGTCAGAAGTCTTACTGTAATCAATGTTGTTTATTCTTCGTTCTAATTCGTCAAGACGATGAAATACTTGCTGGAATGGACCGGCATCTTTAGAAGTAGCGTCGTCTTCTGCATGAACCATTGCGCAGATCATCATAAAGTTTCTTAGTGCTTTTTTAACACTTGGATTGTCCGACGACATTGCGGCATCAAACATTTTTCCAAATTCGTAGATATTAAATTCTTCAGACATTACAGTCTCCTTATTTGCTTTGTGCTGGTAGTATGTAGTCATACTTGGCCAAACCAGAGTCTACGCTGATCATCATTGCGCCTTGGTCCGAAATACTCATAGTAACGTCGCCGTCTAAGTTTAACACAGACTGCACCGCAGAAACCGGCCAACTCCAAGTGTGCGATAGCTTACCTTCAACGCCTGCTTCGAAAACAAATTCGCCTGCGTGTGTACTAAGGTCACCGAAGCTAAACACTAGGTCGCCGTCTTTGGTGCTTACGTTAAAGTTAGGCTCTTCGGAGTGTGCTGCTGACATTAGCTTCATTCTTTGAATTGAAGCCATACTTGGCTGAAATTCTACATTCCATGCTGCGCCCTTGAACTTAACGCTCTTTAGTTTCTCGTCAATGACAGCGCGGCTCATAAAGCGATAGTCGTTCTGGAAGTCGCCTGCTTGGTTTTCAAAGTGAATGTGCGTCGGCACTTGTTCGCCGTTCTTCTCAACAACGACAACTTCAATATTAGCATTTTCTTTGTACTCTGGGTTCTTCAAGTGCAAATTCAATTTATCTAGGTTGGGCATACCAAACACACCGTCAAACTCGTCGATTGGCTTGTGTGTAGTTGCGCTCATAATAACAGAACGGTCTTCTGCCATTGAGTCAATTAGAGTGTCAGACTCTGACGTAACTTTGACTAAGGTTAAGAAGCCCAAGCTGTGCGTGTGAGCGACGATGTCTTGTAGTATATCTTTCATATATGTTTCTCCATTTGTTTTATTGTAATATCTAAGTACTTGAAAGTCAAGCGTTTTTTCGAAGGTTCTCTTGATTATTTAGATCATTCCTTTGGTGTATGTCTATGATGCGGATCTTCGTGATACTTCCAACATCCTTCAAATCTAATTGTGCTGAGTTCATTTTTTAGAAGTGCTAGTTCTTGTTCTAGCTGTTCAACTTGCTTAGTTAGTTGAGTCACTTGGTACTCGAGGGTTTCGTTGGTCATTTGTTACTCTCCGTCACTCTTTGTCTAAGGTCACTGCTGCTAAACCGGTGCTCGCGTTTATTAAAGTAGAGTTGTATCCCTCGCTTCTTGCAGATGTCTTTGCCAGTAAAATCCATCTCACGATATTCATCGCCTAGTATTCTGACATCAATATGATACATAGAAAGTATATCTTCAAGGTCAGCTTCGGTAGTGTAAGGTATTATTTCGTCTACATACCTCACACCCTTTAGTTGGGTATACCTTTCAACAATGGTTTGCACTGGCGAATTCTTAGACGGCCGATCGATAGTAGGATCTACTTGCAATCCGCAGATTAAATATTCGCATTGATCCTTTGCTTCGCGCAACATTTGAACATGTCCCGCGTGAAGTAGATCCCAAGCACTACAAGTGAATCCTGCAATCATATCAATCTCCAAAGTCAAACAAGTTGTTAAATGTAGTGTACTGCTTAGTTGACTCTAAGTCATAGTCTAGAACACCAATGAGGTTGCCAATCTTGTTATCAATGATAGTTTCGCTCATTGCATTTGTGTCAAATGGCATCTCCTTGAACCAATCCGGAATACGTAGTTCGTCTGTGGGATATGCCACAGATGTGTATCCCAGTGGATTACCCTTTAGCTTACAAACAATAACCTTCATGCCGTCAACAATTTCTTGTGAATACTTGTCACTGTTCATACGCTTCAATGTGTTCCAGTTAAGGGCAGCTCTAACGTGACCTGGCATATTTGCCTTGCCTTGTTTTTCTTCTAGCCTACGATAATGACTGAGTTTGTTTACTCGCTTGGGTGTACCTTTTTCCCACCCCGGCATACTTTCAAACTCATTACGGAACTTAGTAATTCTGTCTAGTACACTTTTCTCGTCGGCGTCCTGTAGTACCATGCCTAAGATTTCTTTTAAGAAGTCTTGCATAAACACCGGAGTATCAGAACGACGCAGATCTAAGCCCATAACTTTAGTCTTGCCTGGGCTGTCATCTGTATCCTTACGATTGCCTTCGTCGTCATACACCATAATAGCATAACGCTTCTTAGTGATAAACAACCCAGAGCTACCAACAATTTCACGTCCCGCAGCAATGACGTCACTGCGCGACCGCGGACAATGAAACGCTCTGCTCATAAAGTCTGGGAACGTTGAGTTAGCTTGCTCCGCTACTTGATCGTACAATTGTATAACAGTTTCTTTTGACCAAGGTATATGTCCAGCATCGATGTCGGCTTTAAGAACAGGGTACGCACTAAAATACACAGAGTCGGTATCACCGTAGATAACACTTTCGCCAACATGATCGTACTCGCCTGTAATCGTCTTGTTAACCTCTGCACTCATGTGCTTAACAATTTGTCTACCGGTTAGCGTAGTTGATTGTCCAATTCGTTTGTCAAAGAATCTACAGCCTGGGTTAAGAATAGCACCGTACAAGCTGTTCAAGTTAATCTTCTTAACAAGCTGTCTTTTGTCCCAAAATGCAATTTCAGCATCGTTGCCTGCTTCTCTTGCCTTTTTAAGTTTAGCTTGTAGTTCTTTACGCTCACTGTACCAACGCTTTAGAATACCCGGAATAACGCCTTCAAACTCTGTTGTAAAGATTGTACCATTAGCACTTAGCATCCATGGTTGATTGCTATCAAAGATCATCTTATGAATCTCAGCACCGCTAAGTGTATCAACTGCGCCATCTTCCCAGTCTATAATAAGTGGAACATCTCTGCGTTGTTCCATTACAGCTTCATATTCTTCAGTAGCAAAACGTCCTTCCCACGATCCAGCAAAGCTTTTCTTCTTTATGTTCATGTCAGCCTCGACACGGCTGTTAGAAGTATCCGGTCTAATCTGACCAACGATAGTTTCTGGAGCCATGTTTAGCGAGCGAATAACTGCCGGATACAGTGAGTTCAAGTCCATTGACCCAATCCACTTGTGTAGTCCTTTTTTAGGAAACGCAACGTAAGCGCCAGCAGCTTGAGTAGCACCATCTTCGCGCGGTTTGCGATTAGGCACTTGTAGCCCGCGTCTGTGTGCTTCGTTGATAATAGCTTGCTCAGTAACAGCAACCGCGCCCATGGTAGTCTGTAGAAGCACTGTGTTGGCGTGTGCTAGTTCGTTGCTAAGGTCAATGAAGCGCAGCTTCTTATCTAGCTTGTCTAGCAACGCAGTGTCTTGTCTGTTGTATTCGATAAACTTTTTAAAGTCTTTGTTGTAGAGTTGATCCAGCGTACCTTCGTAAACAGTTTTGTTCTCGCCAATTTCCATTTCGCCAATTGCGTCAAGTCTGTAACTGTGGCGTTCTTCGTATGTGTATTTTCTGTATAAGTTCAAGCTGTCAAGGTGAACGCGACCAACAAGGTCATACGTTTCCGAAGTCTTTCCGAACTTTTCAAACTCTCTACGCTTTGGCTTTTGATCCCATAGGCAGAATCTCCGTGTGTCATTGCTGCTTAAAATACGCTTAACTCTGTTAACAGTGTACGGAATATCGTACCCTTCTGAGTTCCATCCACTTAAGATATCAGCATCCTCGATTAGATCAAGGAACGTCTGTAGCATTTGTTGCTCGCCTGCGTGATTTGAATCGTTAGTAAACAATACAACATCTTCGCCCCAACGTTCTTTACACATCGCCTTGGCTTCTTCAAATGGCAATCCCTTTGGCGGAATAGCTATTGTGATTAATACATCTAGCCACTGTAAATTCACAGTAATAGCAGTGATTGGCATAAATGGATCCTCGGGCGGCGCAAACCCTCTTTCGGGATCGAAGTCAGTTTCGATGTCGAAGAAACATACATTTAGTTTGGGCGCATCTTGATTGAGGTAATGTTCTGACAAGCATTGAAAGATTGGATTGATATCTGATTCAAATAGATGTTTGTCTTTGTTAATTGCTAGTTCTTTGCGGAAGTCTTTTGTATTCTTGCATACAATTTTACTTAGCGGGTGGCCGTATGTACTCTTGTACTTGCCTTTTGGATCTTCGTAATAGAATGTGTATTTTGATTGATAGTCTTGGTAAACTCTTTTTCCGTCTACTCTTTCAACTATTTTAATAACGTCGTTGTCTCGGTCAAAAAAACCGTCTACGTATGGCATATATTTCTCCTTGCTGATTATGGCCAGCATACCTTATACCTGCTCTTAAGTGAGCGACTCTGTGATATTTATTAAAGCAAGAATAATTGAATCAAAGCAATGAAATTCATCGCAGTGAACCAACTACATAACACAATAACAAACGCAGCGCGTCTATAAACTGCGCTTATTATTCCTAGTATTGAGCCAACAAGATACAGCGGCACAAACAATTTTGTTGCTGGGTCTAAAATAGTAAATGCTAAAATCGCACTAGCACTAATTAGTAATGCAGCTTCTGCCATCTCACAATAAAATGCAATCGGGCTCGCCTTTCGGCTTTCGCTAAAGAAGCTTAATATTTTTTTAATCATGCGCTACTCTTCTGTAATATATATAATGTAATTTTAGGATCGTCGACTATTAACAAATCCGTTGGATATTTTCTATCATGATACGTTTTGCCAACTGGCGAAACATTAATCATTTTTGGGTTTAACTTTTTAACCTGTGCAATCTTTAGGCTATTGTGTGAAGGGTAGACGACAACATCGTCTACCTTAACTACGTTTCCTAGGATATCCCGATGTTCGGGTATTTCCTTACTCATTATCGTCTACGCCAATTGTTGCAACGATTGTTTCTAGATCTTCAAACTCATCGTTAACGCGACCCCAGTCACGATTCTTAGCAATCTTAATTGCTTTAGTAATAAGCGATGGCTTTACATTTAGTTCTTCTGCTACTGCTTTTATAGTTTCTTTTAGACCTGCGTTCAAGTCTTCGACTTCTTGTAACACAGTTACACCTTCGCTAACTAGTCTTTCCAATTTCTTTTTTTCTTCTGGTCCATAGACGCGATCACTCATAATAAGTCTCCATTTCTTAATTAAGTATATGATATTGTTGAACTTTTGTCAAGTGTTTATTTGACAAATGCTCCGATACGACCGTGTACATCTGGGTACTCACGGTATGTGTAACCTTTGGGAGGGCTAGTATCTTCCCCTTCCCACACCGGTATAAAACGATTAATATTTCCGTCAAAGTCTTCATTGCGGCGCAAATGTACTTCGATAAGCCGGTCGCCTATAAATTCACAGTTTATCCATCCTTGGTGTACAAGCTGATCTAATATCTCAGGAAAGGGCATGATGAAGCTGTCTCTGTGCCAGCTTGTCCACTTTGTAAATGTGTCGTCGGGTTTCTTTCCTGCTACACAAAGCATTTGATTTTTATTGTAATAGTCTATGCTAAGGTGTTCACCGTCAAACCATTCACACCAAAAATACCCTATTGGCAAATTCATAGTGCTTTGATCCAGCCAAACTTTTTGTGTACCTAGCCCTAGCCCTATCATATTCACGCATGGTCTTACAATATACCAGCCCGCTGCACTAACGTCTTGGCCAACAGGGCCGCAGTTATATCCTAGCTTGCGCGAAAGAATAAGTTTGTCCATAACCCAGATATCATCTGGATCAACTGTTTTCCAAACTATGTCTTCTGCGCTGTCATCACTTTCCTGCATTGAGTTTTCTGTAAAGCTCTTCTTTAATTGATTCAGTACGCTTCGCTGGCACCGCAGACTCTTGTCTAAGCTGCACTAGTTGATTCATCATTTTACGTAAGCTTACGTCGTCCATTTTCATTAACTGTGCGAAGCCGGCACCTAGAGCCATTTGCTCGTTGCGGTTAATTGGTCTGCCTGATTTAATTTTGTTGTAACCGTTTGCAAATTGCTGCGGCTCAGTGACACCTAATTCTGAAGCTATACGTTGTCCTGACATACCTCCAGTAATGCGTGTCGGTTCTTTTTTAGCTGCTGCCTGTTTAGAAGATCCGTCTGGATTCTTAAGGGCTGCGGGATTATTGGCGTTGTTGTATCCTTGCTTAAATCGTCCCTTAACAAAGTCAGTCGCGCCTACCTCGTCAATTTCTTCTTCGCCTACTAGCTTATCCTGGAATGGATGCTTTGTGCGTCCTGGTTCTGCTTTAGGCATTGGACCTTTTGCGCGAACTTGATCTGCGTCTTTTTGTTTACCTTCGGTTACAATGCCAGCAAGTGCAGCAAAGTCACTGATTGAATCTATACCCAATGGCATAGATCCTTGCGGAACATTAACACTTTCGGTTACGTAATCTTTTGTTGGTGCCACAGTTGGTGCACCACTTTGTGCAACCTGAGTTAGTTTAGCGATATCGTCACGACGATCTGTTGGATCTAGATTATATAGCGTATGCTGTAGCTTATTCCAATCCATTACTTACTGTCCCAAATCGCAGAAAGCTTGTCTCCCATCGCCCTAATCTTATCAGCTTCTGTCATATCAGCTTCTGCTTTTTGGGGTGCTGGTTGCGACGGCGCAACTGAAGTTGGAGTAGGATCAGCACGATTGCTGTCTGTTCCGTTAAATATATCTTCTACTTTTTTATACATTACTTTTTTACCTTTGCTTCTGCTACGCCCTGTGATGATTTCTTGCACTTAGGGCAAGTGCCGCTATTCTTCTGCCACGCTGCTTTAGTTGAAACTTCATCGCAACCAGTACATCCAATTTTCTCAGTTCTTTCTCTAAGTGTTGAATGTAGCTTTGACTTATATACGTCAGTTGATTCTCTTGCTTCTTTGGTGTTCATAGCAATGTCCATTACTGACGCATCGTCGTTGTTGGTTACTTTTTCGTCATACTCGAGGCTGTGAAATACACTTGATATGTAGTCAGCGGCCTTTGTAATCTTAGCTTGCTGCCATCCTTCAAGACCTTCCTCTTCGGTAACTTTCTTTAAAAGGTCGTGTAACTGAATAGCATACTTTGCTATTTTGTAGCAGTCGGCACGCGCCATCTGTACTTCGTGGTCCTTTTCTGCTGCGTCAGCTAGCTCGCCAAGTCCTTCATTTGTTTTCTTTTTTGTCATTTGTTATCTCCGGAGTTAACGTATTTATCTTTTCTTTTTTTTCGGCTTGCCATTAGAGAGAATGTTATCTTGATCTAAGGCATTCTTCATTGTGCCATCGCTGTTGTACATATTATTGCGTTTTTGTAATTTGCCAACTGGCGCTGCTACTGTTGCTACTGCACCTGCACTTGTAGTCTCTTGTATGATATCGTTAATCTTCATTATCTATATATCCTTCTTAGTGTGTTTGGTCCAGCTACGCCGTCTACAATTAATTGATTTGCTCTTTGAAAGCTTTTAACGGCTGCTTCGGTGTTAGGGCCAAATCTTCCATCTGCTGTCAATCCTAGTGCTCTTTGCATCTTAGCAACTTCATTTCCTCTTGAACCTAGTTTAAGTACAATATTACTAACTCGGTTTTCTCGCACAGAGCTATCGTCTTTTAATACATTAAGTAAATGATTCCAGTGACTGATTCGATCATCAATGCCGTTGTAGCCTCCATTAATGCGTCTGGTCATTCCACGTACATCTCGTTTGTCAGCATATAGATTTAGTCTATTGCGATTCCAAAACCATAGGGCGCTCTCAACTGCGCCTTCAGTTGATTCTAGATATTCAATAGCTTCATCGATGGTCAGTTCCATATCTCTAGCAAATAGAGTATAGTTGTTTTTGCCAGTTAACTGTATAAATCCACGACCTCTATATTTCCATCCATCGCCGCTAGATGGAGTACCGTTGCCCATTCTATTTGCGTATACATAGTTAGCGATCTTTTCAGGCTGTCTGGCATAGTTGTCCGCGTTAACACTTCTAAAATATTTTCCAAATGTTGAGCGTAACCCCTTTGCTGAATAGTTTAAGTTTTCTTCTTTGAGCGAAAAGCCCCCGGATTCGTGACCTACTTGTGATAAGAATCCTGCAATCCGCACTGGTGTTGTTACGCCATAGCGCGGAAATTTTTCTTCTATCTCTCGATAAATTATTCGTGGATTAAACGCCCTTGGGAAAATTCTATTAAATTCTATTGCTGATAATATCAAGTTGCTCATTTTTTCTTAGGTTTCCCGCTCTTGTTGTGCTGCGCCCACGCTATAGCATATGGTGCGCCCGGGTCATCAAACTTGCCTTTAAGTTTTTTGACTTGCTTTTCTCTACCCGGAGGAGCCTTTTCGTTAGCAGTGTTTTCTAATGGAAGCTGCTGATTCGGCGTTGTAAAATTCTTCTTGCGCATAATTGTTTTAGCAACTAAATCAAGTTGTTGGTTCTGCTTGTCCCAGTTTAGTACAAACGGCAAGTTAATATCAGTTTGCATATCTTTAATAACAGCTTGTGCATCCGGCCCCATTTGAGAAATCTTTTTGCCCCACTTGCGATATGTTTCTTTAAATAGTCTAGCTAGCTCTTGTACAGTTATTTGTCTTTGATTTCTAGGATCATTTACGCGATCAAGAAAGTGTCTAGTAAACTCAACGTCCATTCCGAGGCTAGCAAACATTTTGTCAATGTGAAACTCTAGCTTTTTAAGTAGTGGCGGAGTAATGGGCTGTGCGCCCTCTTCTTCGCTCATAACCTTTTGTGCTGTGTCTAATGCACGTTTACCATGCGGATGATGAGGATTGATAGCAATCTTTTCGCCATTCATTAAATCTGAGATATTAGCAGCTTTGCCTAGCTTGTCTAATGTTTGGTGCAACGGATCCTTAGGATCATAGCCTCCAGCTTCATAACCCTTCTTGCCGCGCACTTCTACACGACCTGGCTTCTTCGAATCTCTGAAGTGCAGTATATCCATATCATCGCCGCGCTCGAGCTGTACTATAACGCCCTCAGTTAGTGCAGCAAATAAGTCGCCTGCCTTGCGAAACTCTCTTACGCTTTCTGTTTCTGCTTTTTTTAGTCTAGTGTAATAGTCAGGAAATTCTGATAGATGATCTAGTGCAATTTCTTTAGCAATGTCAAAATCACTAGTATGCTCGTATTCCACTTCGATGCCTTTTTCAAGCTGTTTTAAAATAGTTCCGGTACTAACATTGTGCTTCTTTGCTAGTGCCGAAATACTCGGCGTCGGCTTGTCTAGCACATGTCCGCCTTCTATAAGTGCCCATTCATAAGCAGTGTATCTTGGACTATTATTTTCCTTGACAGTTGTTGCCTTAGGCTTTACAATAGGAGACATACTAGGAGGATACCCGTCCTTGGATACTTTATTACCGAACTTCTCTGCCTGGCGAGGAATTTCGTTAACACCTACATCAACTGTGGTGTTAACCCCTTTGACAATACGGCCATCTTCTTTGACGCAGTTATTTACACGCTTTCCATTCTTGCCTTTTTTTGTACCTTGCTTTTTATAACCCTTCCAGCAATCAATTTCATTCATCTTCATTATTTTTTACGTCCTCTAAAAGCAGGAGTATGCTGTCCTGTTAGTCCAGGAAGAGAAAACCAAAGCTTAAACCATTCGTCTGCGCCGGGCTCGATTCCTTTTTCTTTTTCTATTCTGCGCTTCTCAGTTCCTGTAACTGAGATGTTTTCTTCAACTGGCTTATACCCATGGAACTCATTCGTAATGCCAGCTAGCTTTTTAAGTTCACCTAAATCCATTATGTCATTCCTTTCGGACGACTGCTCTGCGGTTGAAAGTCAACACCTTGCCAGTTAGCTGCTTTGCCTGATGCAATTTTTCTTGAAATGCTTATGCGCTCTAGTTCCGGCAATGGTATCATCTTTGCCATCTTTTTGAGCATAATATTTACATGATGTGGTTCTGCATCAGGTGGTAGATCAAATGTTCCAATAGTCTTGTCTTTAACAGCAACAGTGACCTTTGTACCTGCAGGCGGCATACCTTCCTCTACTTCATTTTCGTAAGTTGATGCCGGTATTCCGGTAGCTTGTTTGTATGCTTTTGCTAGTGTCCTTGGAGTAAGACCAATTTGATCTAGCCTAACTTCTTGACCAATGTCAAAAGCGTGACTGTCTATAGTTTTCTTTTTATCAGTATCTGAGTTTATTTTAGCGTCTAGATATTTTAATACCTTATCGATCATTCTTTCTTTTTGCTTTGGCACAATCTTAGCTATTACTTCGTCTTTTGGAGTTTCCGCTACTGCTGACTCTTTTTTGTATTGTCCTAAGTGTTGTGCTACTAAGTCAAAGAACGGAGTACCTGCTACAGGTGTGTCAGCAGGAACGCCTGCTGCATCGGCAAATGCATCTCGGTCATCATCTGCTACTGCTTTTCGAAGTGCCGTTGCTGAACTTAAACGAGGAGTCTGGACACTTACAATGTCTTTGAAATCATAGAAGCCGTGCCCGTCTGGTTTCTTAACTCCGTTGTATTGATTCAACGCTTTTATAACCCATGCTTCGTCTGTGTATACATTTAGTGTAACACTGCCGTGCTTCTTATAGATTTCACTAGCAAGTGTTAACCAGCTTTGGTGAGGAACGATATGCTTTGCTACTTCTGGCCAAATAGTTTCCATTGCTTTAATTTTAACATCATACGGGAGTGGATCTTTTGGACCTTGTGTTGACTTATTTGTTCCGACGTACCAAGCATTATTCTTTGCCATCATTTCCCAAGCTGCTTTATGCCCCTTGTGAGGCGGATTAAATCTTCCAAAGATTAAACCTACAGTTTCGTTTGATTCAAAAAGTTGTCTTAATATCATTAGCTCGGTGTCCATCTTTTTCGTGGGACAAGTTTAACGTGTCCGTGTTGTTTATCATCTCCAGCATAACGAACTCTTCCCTCGCCATTAGTATCCCAAATGTCGCCTTGCTCGCCCTCTACCTGATCAATAACATGATCTTTAGCTGCTTGAATTCTTTTAACTAATGTAAAGATTACGTCCATTACATTGTTTTGTTGTTGATTAAGTTCGTAAATCTTCTTTTGCTTATTGTCACTAACTCTGCTGTTTTTAACCCAGTCAAAGAAATGCGCAGCACTTAGGCTATCGAGTTGTTTGGCTTTGGCTGTTTGGTTTACGTAAGTGTAGATGATATTCTTTAAGTCACTGAGTCCAGCAACACTTGCTAGAAACTTTTCTATTTCGCCTGCATGTTGTTTGGCGTAAGCCTCGATTTCATCAATCTCTGATGTATCGACTTTTACTGGAGTAGTGTTGTATACTGGACCTAGAACAATTAGTTCTGGAACATTGTTGAATTCGTTAAACTTTGTCTTTGGCTTCTGCTGGTCATCTGGCATTCCAAATTCTGGGAAGAACGCATGTCCTACAACCATCACTTGTGCTTTAGCAATCTGCTTGCCTAACTCGCTACTTTGTTTAACATGATAGCAAGTTTGTGATTTAGGGTTCGGACAAAACGTATACACGCCATCTTTTAGCTCTGGAGGATTTAAAAACAATCCATCTGCGTAAACGTAGCCTTCAAAATTACTTGGGGTAGCGCGATCAAACAAATCATACAAACTTGCGAATGTGTTTGCGAATTCTTTTCTAGCAGCTACTTCTTCTTCTGACTTAGCGTTGCCACTTTGGTTAACAATAAAGTCAACAATCTCTTCTTTGCTTTTGGCTATAGCACCGCGCGACCATGCGTTGTGACCTACTAGCACTAGTGGCCCGCCTGCTTGCTCTCTGCCCCAATATATCTGTGGATTACCGTCCCACTTCATGCGAATTGAATTTGACCCTTCTTCTGAAGAAAAGTCTTTTAAATGTTCTAGAGCTTCAATTGCTCCACTTACACCGTGAAAGAAAACAAGGTCCTCTAAGTGATTAAAGGCCCTGCCTAACTTCTTTTCGGTAAGTGTTTGGTTAAACTCTAAAAATCGCATTAGTATACATCCTGTTTGATGTTGGCCATCTCTTCGCTATATATTTTTTTAATTAACTCTTGCTGGTCGTCGTCGCCAAATAGATCCTCTGGACGTCTTGGGATCTTAAATTTCTTACAATAATTTTTAGCAGCTTTGTTAACCATTGGTCCTAGTTCCTTAGCTGGATCGTACTCTTCGCCCTTGTGGTACATTTCCTTCATGCGCTGCAATGCTGGGAAAAATGACTTTCTATAAAAGTTGGGGTCATTTCTCATATAGATTGCCATGTCGTCGACTAAGTTAAACGACAGTTCTTGATTCATTGCTTCTAAGTCTTCAATACGCATTATTCTTCATCCATTGATATTTCTACGTCAAAGTCATTGTGACCTTGTTCAATCATATAATTGATTAAACGATCAGCAAACTCATCTGACTCTTCTTCTGACAGCGCCTTTGGTAGCGGAATTTCTATAACAGGACGGCCGTCTGCCGTTTCCAAAAGAGACTGTGTCGGAAAAACCGATTCGTCTAGCTGCTCTGTGAAATTTTCTCTACTGTCAAAAATTACTCTTACGAAATGATTCATATACCTGCCTTAATGATTTAATACTATACTGTTTATTGTGCCATCAGTATAAACTGCGCGAGCTCTAACCCAAACGTAGTTACCAGTGAAACTGATTATGTCACTTACATCGTCCTGTTCAACTGTTGTTGTAAAAACAGAAAACCAATCTTTGTCAGTTGGCTCAGTTGCTAACGTTGCTTCCACATAGATTGATCCAGTAAATTCTGTATAAGAATATTGAACAGTATGGAGACCGTCACTACGTCCGTAGAAACCGTCTCCTTTATATTTGTCGCCCACTACAGATAGTTCAGAACTATCTATTGGGTGAGTCTGTGTTGTCAATAATGTTTCGCTCTGTGTTGTCATGTAAGTATTTATCAATATCACCGAGGTATATCAAATTCTCTATCTTGATAATATTTTGGCTGATAATGAGATTTACTAAGTCTAGAATTTTTCTATTCTTAATAAAGATATAATTGCCTGCCATCCAGGCATGCTCTCTTATATTGCCCAGTGTAATATCGCCTACTTTGCATTGGGTTGGATTTCCATCGATCCAATTAGCAAACGATGGATCAAGATGTCCTTTTAAATAAACCTTAAATTCAAATTCAGTTGGCTCATTGACAATACAGGTTTTTGGATTTAATTCAAGAAACCCGCGGATCTCGGGATCTACTTCGTAGATTTCCTTAGTAAGACCATAAGGGTCTTTTTTAAATGCAGCTACTACTACTGCGTCATTTGTAAATATAGACATACGGTGTCCGTACTCTGTGCGAGTCTTGCACTCGTAATTATCTAAATAACTTAAAATAAACTCAGCCTGTTTTACTGACTCCTTGGTTACTTTATGCAAAGTACTCCATCGCCGGTGCTCAAATGATTTTTTAGTCTTTAGACGTTCTCTAAAAGTATCAATTAACTCCCGAGCGCCATCACGCCCCCTTCCGGAGGAGTGATAGCTTGAGAACATAAAACAAAGATCCATTGCTATGTTTATCTTATAAGCATAATAGTTATAAAATAACTTAGAGGCTTTCTTGGGTTTCATTCTTAGTTTCTGCCTTTAATACTAGTTTGTTATCAACAAACCCGATTTCAACCGTGCCGCCTTTTTTAAGATTGCCGAACAGGATCTGTCTTGACAGAGGACGTTTGATTTCGTTATCAATAACACGCTGCAATGGACGCGCACCCATCTTAGGATCATAACCTTTGTCTACAAGATAGTCAAGTGCATCGTCAGTAACAGTGATATCAATATCTCTATCAGTAACCATTTCTTTGAGTTCAAGCAAGAACTTACCAACGATTTTCATCATAATCTCCTTGCTCATTTTAGCAAACGTAACGGTACCATCGAGTCTGTTTCTAAACTCTGGAGCAAAGAATTTCTTAAACTCTGTGTCGTCGTAGCCTTGAGACTCATCGCTTCCGAATCCGATTGAATTTTTCTCCGACTGCTTTGCGCCTAGGTTAGTTGTAAGGATTAGAATACAGTTGCGAGCATCTGCTTCCTTGCCGTTGGATCCTGTAACTTTACCGTTGTCCATTAGCTGTAGAAGAATTTGACTTACATCAGGATGGGCTTTTTCAATCTCGTCTAGCAGTAGAATACAGTTTGGATTCTCTTGTAGCTTAGTGATTAACAAGCCACCATTTTCTTCGTGTCCGACATAACCTGGAGGCGACCCAATAAATTTCGAAACGCTATGCTTCTCCATATACTCACTCATATCAAAGCGCACAAGCTTTACGCCGAGGTTTTTAGCAAGCTGCTTTGCTGTTTCAGTTTTACCTGTACCAGTTGGGCCCATAAACACAAAGCTACCAACAGGTTTATTCTCAGCTTTTAATCCAGCCTGGCTAACAAGAATCTTGTCAACTACGCTTTCAATTGCTTGATCCTGTCCGTATACAACCTTCTTAAGGTTTTCTTCGAGGTTTACAAGATTGTCAGTTTCACGTTCTGCAATCTGTTCAGTTGGCAATCCGAGCATCTTAGCAAGTTCAAACTGAATGCTTTCTTCTGTAACAATCTTGTTCTCTTCTTGATCGTTTAACTTAAAGCGAGAACACGCAACGTCAATTAAGTCAATTGCCTTATCTGGCAGCTTCTTATCACTCTGATATTTAACACTAAGTTTTACCGCTGCAACTATAGCTTCTTCAGTAATTTCTGTAGAATGGAATTCTTCGTAGTATGTTTTAATGCCTCTAAGAATTTCTCTTGTAGTTTCAGCATCTGGCTCGTCGATTGTTACACGCTGGAATCGACGCATAAGAGCGCGATCCTTTTCAAAGTACTTGCGATACTCGTCCCAAGTAGTTGATGCTACAACTTTCAAGTCGCCTTTGGTAAGTGCGGGCTTTAGCATGTTTGCAAGATCGTTGCTAGAGTTCTGTCCGCCTGCACCTGCGCCACTCATCATGTGCGCTTCGTCAACAAACATAATTGTTTTGCCTTGCTTAGTCAACGCCTGTAGAACTAGCTTAAACCGTTCTTCAAAGTCGCCGCGATACTTTGACCCAGCGAGCATAGCACCGATATCAAGGTTATAAACTTTGTAATCTTTTAGGAATTCCGGAACAGTGCCGTTTACAATGTTCCAAGCGAGACCTTCTGCTACGGCAGTTTTACCAACGCCCGGCTCGCCTACCATCAGTACGTTGTTTTTATTGCGGCGGCCGAGTGCTAGTGCCAGCGCATTTAGTTCTTCGTTGCGGCCAATAACAGGATCGATCTTATTGCGCTTAACTTCGTCGTTCAAGTTAACTGTAAAGTTCTTTAATGCCTTGCGAGTCTCTACGCTCATTTCTTCTTCTTCAACTTCTTCGCTGTCCAGGCCTGCGTCAACATACGCCATAAAGTCTGCTTTATTCACTTTGCCTGACTCGAGGTAGTAAACTGCTACGGATTGTTTTTCAGACAACATACTAATTAGTACGTCGCTGGTTGACATATGAGTGCGCCCGGCAAACAATACCTGTGTAAAGGCTCGATTGAGCACTCTTTCTAACGTTTGCGTCTTTTTTGGATTTACTACTTCTTCGTCTGAAGTAATGTCGTCGCACTTGGTTTTTAAGTGATGCTCGAGATTTGATTTAATGTAATCTAAATCTGCACCAAAATCAGTTAGTGTTTTAACAAATCCTTCTTCGCAGAGCATTGCATATAGCAAATGTTCAAGGGTCGTGTAGTCGTGTTTTAACTTGCGAGCATCACTAATTGCCTTGTCGAAAACTAAATGCAGTTCTTTTGATGGTTCAACCATTATTATTTTTCCTCTATAATTCTTTTAATTTCTTGTATCTTTTTGATAGCATCGTCATCAACGATAGTTGGAATCTCAGGTTCGATTTGAATATACAAGTTACCTCTTTTTTGTGTTCTTAAGTCAGGTATTCCGTAGCCACCGATACTTAAAATAGTACCTGCTTTAGTACCTTTGGGAACGTTTAACCTAACACGCTTGTTATCTAGTGTCTCTATTATTATAGCACAACCTAGCATAATGTCAAATACATTTATGCTTTTTTTAGTAGCAAGATTGTTACCGTCCCTTACCCAATCTTTGTGCGTTGCGATTTGAACTTTGACATATAGGTCACCTCGAGGAAACCGAGCGTTTGCGTCATCACCCAGGCTATCGTACTTGATAGTATCACCATGTCTTGCGCCAGCTGGAATTTTTACATTGATTGTTTCTTGCTTGCCACTCCCCAAACGATAGTCGATGATAAAGTCTGACCCTGTGATTATATCCTTTAACGCAACAGTGGCGTGTACAGTCAAGTCTGGGTTCTTCATTTTCTGTTGTCGAAATATCTCATTAATGTCGAAATGGTGATATTTGTCTTGCGTCCAGAAATCATCAGGACGTGTTTTTGTTTGCTGATTTGGCCCAGGCCCGTCGTACTGACTGCGCTTGTATTCGTCCTTTAACGTCTCGTATGCTTCGCTGACTTTCTTAAACTCTTCTGCATTGCCTCCACTGTCGGGGTGGTGCTGCCGCGCCAGTTTTCGATATGCTGCTTTAATGTCCTCTTGAGATGATCCTCTAGGAACACCGAGTATTTTGTAGTAATCCATACATGTACTTATTATTCTTTGCCACTGCGTCCGCCGGAACCGACATACAGTCCGAACCATGCAGCACCTGCACCAACGACTACGCTTATAAGCCCGCTCTGCTCCATGCTAGGGTCCGGCAGCGTAATGTACCATTCGACGACTCTGTACACCATATACATATAAACTATGATGAACAATCTAGGGAAAGGTCGCCAAGCATCAATCATTCTAGCTAAATGTATCCATTTAGCATAAGGATTAGGTCCTAGATCCTTAGCAGTAGTGTCTACCTCTAGATCTAGTTTAATTTTACGAGTTACACCAGATTCGCTGGTTTCAATTACGATGTCATGACTGTCCCTGTCCTGTGGCTCATTGCCTCGGTAGGTAGTTTCATAAGCCGGCAGGTCACCTTCGTGATCGTCCCATTCGTCGTGTGGATATCTTGACATTAAAGTACCTCGCTTACTCTAATGTATTTATCGCTATCTGCCTAAATTACCAGGTCTCCCAATAGCTCTTTTTAAGCTGTTCGTTTGCTTCGTTGAGTGCAGTGTCCGCAGCGTTGTAGTATTTTTTATATGCTACAATAGTTGCTTGCTGTGACTGAATGTAGCTACGTAGGTCGTTAAGGTTAAGACTTACGTTTTCATAGCCTTCGGCCGATACTGCAAAGAATACTAATGACTGTCCCGATGCTTCTAGCTCTGCCCATTTTTCTTCTATATTCTCGGGAGTAATTACAAACCAAGTTACATTTTTAAGGTTGAGCTCGCCTGTTCTAGGCAGCACTAATTCAGGCTTGTTGACTGGCTTAGCACTAACTTGTATTTTTTTGACTGGCTCCCCGCAAGCACTAAGGGCGAGCAGAAGGACTAAACAGCCAAGGGCACTTTTAATTTGGGTTTTCATTTTTTCTCTTTCTTGCTTCTTTAGATCTAACAGAGACATACTTCCAAGAGTTAATATCGCCTATTTTTTGATTATGGTACTCTTCTGTGCTAATAATAAAAGAATTCCCATCTTTGTCAATGACTGGTACTTTGCCTTTAAAATTATGATTTCCCCTCTTTCACTCTATTTCTCTGAGTTTCACTAACTCGTTTTCGATTGTGTTCCATTTTCGTTTTATTCTGAAAAGGATGTGTGCCATTAGAAATCATACGTTTGTTATTTTCTTTAGTGTACTTGCCTCCCAGAAACGGATGCAATCCATCTTTAGACATTTGAAGATTTCTCTCTCTAGTCCGTTTGCCTCCCAGAAACGGATGCGAGCCTTCATTTACTCTTTTTTGTTGTATTTCTTTTGAAAATGACGAGCTCATGCCATTGCCCGTTTCTTCAGTTAAATTTGCCCATTCTTTTGAGTTCACAATGTTCCATTTTTTACTATAATAAAGACCAACTTCTTTAAGCTCTTCTTTAGAAGTTGTTTCTAATAGTATCTCTGTTTCTACATCGTACCCATGTTTTTCAATATGACGTTTCCAATGTTTTCCTGATCCTTTATAAATGTGAGGGTCAGTAGCAGTAGTCATTCCGAGATATTTAAGACCTGTCTTGTTATGTTTTTTTATGTAAAGAAATATCATTTAACGCTTTTCCAGAGCCAGGGGCATTCGTTGTTGAACTCCCTTGCATTTTTTGCGTTCCTTTCTTTGTCAGTTAATGCTGCACCGCTTAAAAGTTCAAAGCAACGAAACGCATTAGCTGTTCCTTTGTTAATTAGTCTTTTGATTAATTCTGGTCTTGCTGCTGCCGCCACTCCAAGATCACTATCAGAAAACTTATCAACTAATAGTTGGTTTTGTCTTTTGATATTTCTTAGTTCTTCGTTTAACTCGGCAATCGTTTTGTTTGCTAATGCGTAATTGTCTTGTAATGTAGTGATAGTTTCTTCACTAGTAGCTATACCACTTTCAAGCTGGGCATTATTAGTAATCAATGTCGTGATTCTTTCTTGACTATCGTTGTAATACCAGTAGCCAATGCCGCCTGCTACTATCATTATAATTGCCATTATTCCGATAATATAATGCATTAGGTAACAATCCTTTTTGCTACTAATACTTTTCTGTTATTTTCTACAACGATTTTATCACCGTATTTGGTAATGTCATAGTCGCCTATGTACTTTGTTAGGAAAATGATTTCGGCCCATTCGTTTACGTTTAAGCTTTCAGACAGGTTGTTTAGTATTTCAGTTTTATTTCCAAATTCGATAACTTGAAAAAATACAGGCTCTGCCCAAGCCTTTTTGATTCGCAGTATGTTGTCAAACATATCAACTGACTCTAAAAAGCTTTTATTAAAAAAGTTTGAATAGTTGTTAAGATTTGACTCATTAACCTTCATTCCGTAATTATCTCTGTCAACTGGTATAGCTGCTTCCAGGGATACTTCGTCTAGTGGTTGGCTTTTCCAGTCTTTGTAGTAACGGAATTTAAGGTTGTCTAACCCAGTTAGTTCACTTATGCCGTATGACAATTCTGTAATGTTTTGTGCAGCACCGCGCTCGCGCTCAATCTCAACAAACACTTTATATGTGCCATCGCTTTGTTCACCAGGAGTAGCGTCGGCATCTAGCACAAAGTCGTAACCCTTTTCAATAAAGTCAGCTAGGTCGTCAGCTGACTCTTTTGTTTTAGCACTAAAGCTAAGAGTAATGATATCTTCGTCCGAGCCCATTTTAGACTTGTACGAATCAATTTCAAGAATGTGATATACTAAATCTCTAAGGTCGCCGTTTCTTAATGTCATAGTAGATCCTCGCCACCTGGCTCTTCGCCTGCACCTAGTTCCGGCTCATCCATTGCTAAGTCATCCGGCTCTTCAGTTTGACTTGTCACTGATACTTCTTGGGCTGGTTCTTGCATTAGTTCTTCAATATATCCTGAATATATATCAGCAATCAATTTTTTTGGCATTTGTATTTGCACAAGCCATATTGGCGCTAGGTCAATCTTACCTTTTTTAGTACCAGGGCGCATATCGTCTGGCTTCATAATTTTTCTCGGAGTCATTAAACTTGACTTGATATACTTGACTTTGCAGTCATAATCAAGCAAACGCTTGCCGCCCATTGGGTCGGGCATTTCTTCCTTAGGCCACATAAACGTGCATGTAACCCAGTGTCTTTCAATCTTAGGGCCTTCGGCCAATTCGCCTGTTTCCCAGTTTTTATATACGTAGATGTCAAGCTCGTCAAGTACTCTTTCAAAATCTTTGAGAACTTGGAAAGCAGTATCTGATTCGTATATACCTTCTATGTTATTAATAATGTCTAGAACGTCATGCATAATGGTTGTACCTACTTTTATTATACTTATTTATCGCAATTAAAAAGTTAAGTGATCTTTTAACGATTACAAAATGGGGATAAATACATTTGTAAGGGCGCATAGTCCTTAGCGACTTCGTCCTTACACATTTCCCTAAGGAGGACACTTAATGGGTAAAGCTAGAGCTTCGAGAAAGCAACCTCGTAACAACTACAAAGAGAACGTAGTTAACATTAATTCTTTTCAAAAAAAGAAAACAGTAGTATCAATACTTCCAAGAAATTTAAATCAGGAAACCTACGTGTTAAATCTATTGGATCCGGGTAAAGACATAGTCTTTGGAATTGGACCAGCAGGAACAGGTAAAACACTATTAGCTGTGCAAGTAGCAGTAAAAAGTTTCAAAGAAGGACTAGTCGACAAGATCATTGTTACAAGACCAGCAGTATCAGTTGACGAAGATTTAGGAGCCCTTCCGGGTACTCTTGAAGAAAAGATGGCGCCGTGGACGCGCCCGATTTTTGATGTGCTACGTGAGTATTTTGACTCAAGAGAAATTACAGGTATGATCGCAGAAGGAGTTATTGAAATTGCTCCGCTATCATATATGCGAGGAAGAACGTTCAAAAACGCATACATTATTGCAGACGAAATGCAAAATGCAACACCAAGTCAAATGAAGATGTTACTAACACGATTAGGTAATGATTCGTATATGGCAGTAACAGGTGACTTGTATCAAGCAGATCGACTAAAGGATAATGGTCTTGTAGATTTCATACGTCACTATGAAAACAAACATTCTCAGAGAATTGAAATGATTCACTTTGAAAGAAAAGACGTTGAACGTCATGAAGCAGTTAAAGAGGTACTCGACATTTACGGCGACGAGTAATCAATAACCAGGCCGAGGACCTCTTCTTGATTTAAAGAAAAAATCTACAGGTGGGGTCCTTGGTCGTTCTGAATTTTGTATTTGATAAATCAAATATTCATTTTCGGTAATATTTATATATCGATAGCTTCGGTATTCTGTACCTGACCCGTCTGATAATTCTGATTGTCGGTAATAGTGTTTCCAAAATACCCATTTTCCCGAACCAGTTCTTATTGGTCTCCAGGCAAACTTGCGCGTTGTTGTATGCGCCCTTACTGGTCGATATCCCATGTTAACTCCCATCATCGGTTATTGCTCTCCACATTTCATCTTTTTCTTTATCTCGAGATGAAAGTCGTATGTGCTTACTAGCTAAGTAGTAATCGTATCCCTGATCAATCGCAATTTTTAAAGAAGGATCGTAGGATACTATTTTTATCCAATAATAATCCCACCACACCCTTTCGCCACTAGAGACCTGCGTAGGCAAGTAAGCAAATTTCTCAACATAGTCGATGTTTGTTACTACCTCGGTCATACTGCCATTGGCGCCTTTATGCTATCCATTGGGATATACCCAATTAATTTATTTTTCATAGATATTCATTCCTTTAAAAGTTCCCCTTGTTGGAATTTTTCCTTGTCTCATACGATTTATTGTTGCGTGTAAATTTGCTATACTTGTATTAAATTCTTCTGCTATAGTTTTTAGGCCATATACTTCTTTTAAGAATCCGGTGGGATATTCTATTACATATTGTTTTGTATAAGGCAATTCACTAGGATCAATGTTTTTAATCCACGAATTTTCGCCTGACAGTTTTTCTCTTAAAATAGATTTAGTTTTATCAGTGTGCGACTTTCTATAAAACGGATTATTATCTTTTGTTCTGTCTCTGCATTCTCCGCAAGTTTTTGCATAATACCCCATTGAACTATTGCAGTTAGGACAAATGTTAACAGTTGCTCCTTGTTTCCAGTTTCCATTTTTAGTTTTAGGACGACCAAATTTTTTCTTTTTTTCTTCAATGCTCATACTTTTCAAAGTGTCACTATGAGTTTTTATAATTTTTTCTCTAATTTGATCTTTATTTGGATGTGCCCCTAGGATATTGCCGCCGTTTGCGGGTGCCATGTTATAGCCATTGATGTTTTTATCTAAAAATGTCTGTTCATATTCTAATAGTTCTTCTCGAGTATTAAAATTAGTCTCTTTTAACGTTACATAACGAAATATGTTTCCATGCTTGTTATAAGTTCTTTGTAGTTGTATATTATGATGTTTTCCTTTTTCTAAGTCTTGTCGGTGTTGCGTTAGTCTTTTTACTATATCAAATGAACTCCCATAATATCTACGCTGAGTTTTAGTATTTTCTATATAATATATTCCTTGCATTGCTGTTCCTTTCTTTATCTTATTGAAAGGAACAGCAAGAAAAACTATACAGCAAACGGTATCTTAATTTCAGGGTGATGTTGATAATTTATCAACTTATATTGACTCGGTGTTGTTTTTATTAACTCGTCTAAATTTGAAAATTTAGGCATTTCTAACGTCGGCCCTGGAAGAGGTTCTCTTGTAAGCTGTTCTTTTACTCTTTCTATTTGATTCTGATAGATGTGTAAATCGCCAGAGGTATGGATAAATTCACCAACCTTTAACCCGAGTAATTGGGCAAACATATGTGTTAACAAACTGTAACTAGCAATATTAAATGGCAAACCAAGTGGTGCATCAACTGACCTTTGATACAGTTGACAACTTAGTTCACCGTCTTGTATGTGAAATTGAAACATTGCATGACAAGGCGGCAATGCCATTACGCCCACTTTATCAGGGTTCCACGCACTAACAATATGTCTGCGACTGTTCGGATCGTAATACATTTGATCCAGTACTTCTGCAATTTGATCTACAAAGCCAAGTTGTGCATCCCAACTACGCCATTGATGTCCGTAAACAGGACCAAGATCTTTTTCGGTGTCGGTATTAACATAACCAAGGTCCTTGGCTTGCTTGTCGGCATTAGCAGTCCAAATGGTATTCTTGCCGATTAATTCTTCACGTGGCTTTTCGAATGTAATCTCTGCAAGCCTGCGCTCGTCTGAGCTGCCTTCTAACATCCAAAGTAGCTCTCCGACTACTGACTTCCACGCTAGCTTCTTTGTAGTTACTGCTGGGAATTCTTTACGCAAGTTGAAACGCATTTGATATCCAAATACTCCGCGTGTACCGGTTCCTGTTCTGTCGCCACGGTCTTTACCGTTAGTTAATATAAATTCTAGTGCGTCTAAATATTCTTTCATTTTATTCCTTTTTTTATACTTTTACCCATTTTTCTATATGAACTCCGTTATTGCTTTCGCTACTCTGTAACTCGTAGGCAAGCTCAATTGCCGTACGGGGCAGAAAAACATCACAGTTATAGTTGCCAGCAATTCGACTGAGCCAGATTTCATCTATGATTCTAAGATAACTATTAATAAGATGTGCTCCGCCAATAAACCAAACTGGTGCATCTTCCTGCTCGAGTACATTTATTCTAGAGCCAAAGATGTCGGGTTTAATAACTTCTATAAATGGTGATCGTATTTTGCCTATCGACGATGACAATATAACATTGCGTCTGTTGGGCAACGGCTGCTTAGGCAAGCTATCCCAAGTGTTCCTGCCCATAACCACAACTCCGCCATCAGTTGATTCTTTAAACCATTTTAAGTCAGCAGGATTGTGCGGCCAAGGAAGATCATTGTTCTTCCCGATCCCCCAATTATCGTCACACGCGAGTATAGCTCTAATCATAAGTATCGCCTTTTATACTAGCCATCATTCTTTTATTTTCACGCTCGACTTCTTTTTTCGCCTCGGCATATAACTTGCGCCCGTTGTATATTGCCATTCCGGTTATCATAGGTAGCGCCAAACTAATTAATAGAAAAAAGCCAATTGGTCCTCCGGGGAAAACAAACTGTAAGCTAAAAGAAATCCCAACCGCCAATCCAAGATATATTGCTACTACAAATAACGTTCCTAATACAGGTAAAAATGTCTTCCATAAACTTGCTCCGGCCTTCTGTAAAAACTTCATCCATACTCGTTTCATCGTTAGTCTCCCTGTCCGGGTTCTGTTGAAAAGTGATCTTCATACTTGTTCGGAACGCCGTCCCACTCTTCTCTATCAGCAGGTCGATCCTCTTCTCGTACTTGTGTAATGTTAGGCCATTCTGCTGCGTAGTCGGTATTAATCTTCAGCCATTTAGCCAAGTTATCGCCTTTTAACTCATTGTCAGGAACAATAGCGTTAACAGGACATTCGGGTTCGCACACACCGCAGTCGATACATTCAACGGGGTCAATGACTAACATATTTTCGCCTTCGTAAAAGCAATCTACTGGACATACTGCTACACAGTCCATGTGTTTACAGCGTATGCAGTTGTCAGTTACTAGGTAGGTCATTTAATATTTTCCACTAATGCTATTCATCATCCGGCGATTTTCGCGCTCTACTTCGTCCCTTGCGTCAGTGTACATTTCTTTAACAATGATGTATACGAAACCAATAATAATCGGAGTAAGTGATCCGATAGTATACAGTGCGTCCGGGTTTCGAACACCAACTAAGTAAAGTGCCCCAATTGTTACTGCGCATCCTGCTGCCCAACCGGCAAAAAATTTACTAAAAATCCACAGGCCCTTTCCTAGTTTCTTGAAAACTCTCCTCCAAACTCTACTCATCGTAATCTCCTTTTAAACTGTTTAAAGTGTAGTCCTGTGCGTGTTCTTTGAGAATTACACTTCCCCAAATTTGAAACACTATGCCGCCAGCGCCGACTACCATCGCTGCGACATAAAATATAAATATCAAAGCAGATCCTGCGTACATCGAAAAAGCAGCGACACCAGCAGTTACAATTGCCAATACCATATACAACGCTTGCATAGATACCGAAACCATATGTTGCTTTAGTAGTCGCTGCCGCCTGCTCATTTTATTCTTCCTAGCTGAATAAGTGTTGCACTTAGGTTGATCTCTGGATCAGCTACTAGTGCGTGATCGACAATGCCCTGTTTAATAATTAGGACAGCATCATCTTGTTGGTCTTCAGTGTCGCCAAACAAGTCAATGTTAGTATATAACCAACGATAGATTTCGTCAATCTCTTCCGGCTGTACTTGCGAACAAATTAGTTTTCTTGCTTCGGCGACTTTGCCTGCTTTAAATAAATCAACCATCTGTAGATGATAGTCTGCGCTGTTCCCACTTGCTGCTGCACTAACCAATGTGTTAGTTTGGCTGTTTAGCTGTACAGTATTGATTGCTTTTCTTAGGTCTGGGTAGTACGCTTTAACGTAGCTGTCGAGGACATCGAGTTTAAACTCAACACCTTCAGTGATAAGAATTTCTGCAACACGAGCAGTAAACTCTGTCTTGTCAATCTTTTCAAAGTGCATATGCTGACATCTACTATGAATAGCTGGCATGAGCTTGTTTGGATAGTTGCACGTTAGAATAAACCTTACGCTAGAGCTGTACTCTTCCATCAAGTTGCGCAACGCAGGCTGTACAGAGTGCAAGTTCATATAGTCAGCTTCGTCAATGAGCACAATCTTATAATCGCCAAACGGCATAGTCTGACAGAACATAATCAGCTTGTCGACCCATTCAATCTTTCTACCCTCTTTTGATCCGTTGGCGTACAGTACATCATGCTCTTGTACATCAAGCTGATTGATCAGAATCTTAGCAATAGTTGTTTTGCCGATTCCTGCACTGCCACTTAGTAGCAAATGCGGAATTGTACCTGCTTTAATCCAACTTTTGATCTGATCTTTTTGAGAGTCGTCTTTAAATACATAACCGTCTAGTGTGTGTGGACGGTATGATTCTACCCATAAGTTCTTCATTCATTTTCCTCTTTATAATGTTCTGCGCCGATATTTAGCAAACGTGAGAGATGCTCGGCATCAAAATTCCACGCCGGCTCTTTCATATTAATTAAATTGTACCCGTGTCGATGGCCACAACGCCCGAGATAGAGCGCAAAGCCATCTCCGTGCGGCTCAATGCTGTATTCAGTTGGACACTTACATTCTTCGAATATGTTTGTCATTTTTTACAATCTCCCATGCCAGTCGATAAATGCAATAGTAGTCACGCCAAAATCTGTAAACCATTCCAGTAACAAAACCGTAGAAGAGTGGTTCCCACCAAGTAGGAGCAGTAACCCCTTTGGCTAAGAGTGCCATCATTATACCTGCCCAAACAAAGGCAATAATCCAGTCCCACCATTTTACCATCTTACTTACTCCATCTAAGTATGAAATGTGTTGCTTCGCGGCCATCCTCGAACTCAACAATTTTTAGATCGCTAAACTTTCTCTTCTTGCCCAGTGGTCCTTGATTTTCAATTATCCATAAAAGAGCATTGACTGCATCATCAGGAGTTAAATTGAAATCAGTTAGATCAACCTTTGTCGTCATCTTTGGCCTCTGCCTCTTTTTTACGCTTACGCTTTTGGTAGAACCCACCAGTATATTCAATCTCTTCAGATACTGCATACTTGTCACACTGTGTAACGTTGCCGCCTTTTTTGATATAGTCGTCGATTAATTTTTGTTCTTCATCGCTTAATGTTCTGCTGACAGGATTCATTTAGTCCACCCGTTATGTTTAAAAATAATTTGAATTGACTTTGCCTGAAAGTATGCGTCAGCAAGTGCATTGTGCAAGCTGGTCTGCATATCTTTGCGTGGATCACGTGGCATACGCGTTGTAATAGTACGACTGTCCATTACTTGCCAAAACTGCCATGGAATAGGCTTCCCTACTTTGCGATACATATCTTCGAGAATTGTGAAGTCAAAGCCGTACCCCTGTCCCCAAAATTCATCTACTCCCACTGCCCATTTGCTAACTTGACGCAGTGCTTCTTCAACTGACACTGCGCCGTTCTGGTCAAACGCTTCTTCCATAATTTCAGGATCTTGTTTGCCCCACCATTCGATTGTACTGTCGGCGACAGTACAACCAAGAGCGTCTTGTTCGTCGATTGAAATTTTAAGATATAATTCTGAATGTGGTTCTGCGTTAGAGAACGGATCAAATTTAACAGCACCTAAGCTGAGTATGGTTGCTGTCGGAATAACGTCTAGCGTCTCTAAGTCGATTGTGCCGTGTGTGGCCATAAAAGTCTCCTTGTAATTCATTACACTATAGCATAAAAATTACAAGGAGTCAACGGTTATTTTAGGAAAGGTGCTAGTTCAGGTGCTTTCCAGTCTGCGGGTTTAAGAACATCTTCCCTGTTCTTTTATATCTTTTGTATAAATATAAGTGTAGTCCACGGTATTGGCGTACCTGACTACTCTAACAGTTGAATTTTAAAAGGAACTATCAGCATGAATATTTACTCTAAAAACAACTTGCCTAAAGATTTTTACGTCTATGCTTACATAAGAGATAACGGAACACCTTATTACATAGGTAAAGGATGTGGTAAACGAGCATGGGCTAGATCAGACAGAACTATATTTCCAAAAAAAGACTTTTCGAATATTTTCATCTTAGAATCTAATCTAACAGATGTAGGCGCGTTAGCATTAGAACGGCGCCTAATAAGATGGCATGGGCGCATAGACAACGGTACTGGCATATTACATAATAAAACAGACGGCGGCGATGGCAATGCTGGCTGGGTAATGTCAAAAGAAACAAAGGCAAACATTTCTAAAGCAAAGAAAGGACACGGCTGGAAAGATGACAAAGAAAGAGTGGCTCAACACATAGATCGCATGACTGGAAAAAGCCACTGGAATTACGGTAATACTACCTCTAAAAAAGTTTCTAAAAAGATTTCAGAAGGAGTTAAGCGTCGAAACGAAATTCGACCAATTCCTGTTAAAGATTATGTACTACTAGACATGCACACTGGAGAACGGACAATGTTCAATAGACATAATTTTGAAGAAAAAATAAGTCCGCTAGGGATAAACCGCAGCGGACTATTTTGGGCTGTTAGGTATAATCCTAACAAATTGTATAAAAACAGATTTACTTTAATTTAGACAAGAAAGGCTCTAAATTAGGCGGAACCCAATTAGGCCCTTTCAAAACTTTTCCGTCCTCGCGTCTGCGAACCTTGCCTGTTTCTGGATCGACCTTAGCAAAGTTAGTGCGCATCACTTCGTTCCACGCGCCTTCGCCATCTGCACCCATTGAGTTGATTGCTCCGGCAGTTACAACTAAGATGTCAACAAGAGCGTCGAGCTGCTCCACCCGATCATCTGCTTCAATTGCGTCATGTAGTTCGCTATGTTCTTCGTCGATTAGTTTAACATACAAGTCAAATTGTGCTTGGTTAGGTTCGTGCTGATCAATGGCCACCATGAAGTCCTTTGAATCTTTAAATATATTAGTCATTATTACCTCTATTGTTAAGTTCTATTTTTATTTCATCTATCAACAGTAACATGCTCATTCGAGAGCACATGTCTGTATCAACATGATATGCAGTGTCTAGTCTAGACAGTGTTTTAGTTAGTTCAGACGTTGATAAAACTTGAAGGGTCGATTGTAGCTTCTTGTCCATTGGTATATTCCTTGCCGAACTGTACTCCAGATGGTTTCTCGTTGCTCCATCCGAGGATACTGTCAAGTTCTGCCATTCGGATTTCAACCTCACCTTCGCCTTCGTCGACTTTTATACTTCGAGTCCAGCGTCCGTGAGCAACAAGGACCCAGTCGCCTTCTTGGTATGGCTCAGTGTTAGCTGGCCCTTTTTTATAAACGCGGCCCCAGCGAGGATAGATTCCCCGAGTTGTGCCGTTATCGTCGTTAAGAATAAGGCCGCTAGTAGTTTTTTGCTCACCAAAGTACATCTCTGTAATGATTACGTTATCTTTAATTGGTACTAGTGTTCCGCTAATAGTTTTCATTTTTCACCTTTTTTAACAAAATTTCCGTCTTTGTCTTCTACCCAGTCGTCGTCGAACAATTCTGCTTCGTCTGCAGACAGCTCTTCCTTAACGATGATTGGGTCAGGCTTCTTTGCTGTGCGTTCGTCAGGAACCGATGGGCTCTTGTTGTAAAACTCTTTTACAATTTCTTCTCTTTTGCGTACAATCTTGCCGCCTGCTCCTAGTTCGTCGCCTCTTGCGTTAACGCGCGAGTTGCCTACTGCTGGAGTTAGTTCATTCTTCTTGCGAAGAAGATCGATGTCGACAGGTTTACCTCTCATTGAAGTATACTGCTTTCTACCTTTAGCTACTTTTGACATATCTGTCTCCTTATAATATACGTATATTTAGTCTCGCAGGAATTCTCGCCAGTCTAAACCGTATTTTAAGCTATTGATTTTATGAATGCCTATCTTGTATAATATAAAACTAGCTACACTAGATCCACGTCCGACTCCCCATACGATATTATTTTCACGCATAAAGTCTACAAGGTATATTAGATATTTCAATAAGTCAAGCATACCTCTATCATCATAGGCATCAAATTCTTCCAAAATTCTATCTGCTTCGTCGGTGTCACTAGACATTCCAAGTAAGTCATGAAACAGAACTTCGTCAGATTTTTTATATTTGTCTGGCATAAACCATTCACTTTGACATACGTTGTCAAAGTCTTTTTGTTCAACGTCGATAGGAACATATTTTGTTAGCAATGGCAATCCTTGGTCTGCCATCGCTGCATTAAATTTTTCAATCTCGTCATCTGCATCACACAGAACAACGTGACACTTACTAGCGTGTCCGCTGTATATCATATCAATAAGATTGCGAGAAGTAAATCTAGGAATGCCTAGGTCATCAGTTTTCAATAACATATGTTTAGTTTAACTGATATTGATTAAATTGTCAAGTCCATTATCGCCATCTTTATTCATTTCTTCTTGCTGGCGCTGGCGCTCGAGGCCGCGACGATAGCTGATTTCTTCTTTGAACGTGTTAAGATTGACTACAATTTGCTGCTTCAGATTAGGATTGCTTGTTTGAAAATACTTACGTTGCAAATCTACAACACGATCTTCAAGCTGACTAATAGTCAAGTCGCTTAGACTGGGAAGCAAAGGATTAAACACTTTCTGTGAATACTCCTATATACCTTCCGTACACAGTGGTGCCACCGTTAAAAGTCCAAAACTCAACCACCTTACGATCAGCAGTTGCTTGAAAATCAGGACTAGGCCAACTATCGTCAAGGTAGATAGTCGAACCGCCTCCGACACTTGATGTCCAATTAACAACAATGTCAGATTCGTCGCCGTCTGTGCGAATTGATGCACGTATAATAGCGTATCCCGTATCTGGCCAATCAACTAATCCGATATCAGCGTCGGCACGATCGCCTGAATCTCTAGCAATGCTAATCTCAAAGTAACTACCCGACGCATATGATAGCTCAATAGGGTTAGTTGGAGTAACAGCCGCGTGCGTATTATTTACAAACTCCGCTCCAGATATCTGACTGCCGTCAAAATTGTTGTCTTCATCTTTCTTAGCAGTGCTATCTTGTAGTGTTTCGATTTCTATCTTAGCGTTCGCAAGGCCATCTTTGATAATAGTAAAATTATCTCTAAATCCTTGAGTGTCGTTGTCCACTCCGGCTACCGGAAACGCTCCGTCTATTGTAGTGCTAATGATGTTGCTAGCCATTTCAATTCCTCTTTTACATATTTATCGTTATTAAACATTAAACTGATAATTTGCGAACAAAATGTATTGCGGTATGTTAACACCTTCAGTTCTTTCAATGATATATCGATCTACTTCAAAGTCAATAGCTTTTAAATCAAAGTTGCTATTTTTAATGTTTAATAGTATGTCGTCTGCTTGCCCAGGTTTGCAATAGCATATTGGTATTGCTGTTGCGTAGCCTAGCTCTTGTAAATTTTCTTGCGGGGTACGCATCCACAATGGCAAGTACTCTCGCTCATTGGCACCGACAGCTTTGATACTACTTCTCATATTTTGAGTGTTTGACAAGTAGCGTGCTTGGTCCTTACTGTCGGAAACTTTAATTGCGTTTGAGTCAGCTTTGATTGTATTTTCTGCTGGCAAAGGTCTCATTCTATAAGGCTCGCTGTCTGTAACTTCTACTACAATGCTAACAGTGCCTCCGTCTCTTATTTCAATTTCAAAGTCATTTTCAACACTTACGCCTAGTCCTGACCCATCTCTGCTGCGCACAATAATGCCACCTTGCTCCACGTATACAAAGTCTACAGTTGTTCCGTTGCCGACTGCGATCCTGTCTAGTCCTAGGCCCAGTTTAACAACGTCATCCTTTGGAGGATATTGCATACTGTCTGCTGTAATTTTATTCTGTGTATCTATCTTGAATGTCTTTTTCGACTTGCCCTTTTTAGGGTTTGCAGGATCAATTATTTCAGCGTATACTACTTCGTAGACAACTTCATTAGTCCCCGGAATCTTTGCTTCTGCTTTTCTAAAGTCACCGATCTGATATCTTCTTCGTTTGTGATTTTTAGCAGTAGCAGCTACAAATTCTTCAATCTTCTTAGCTTCAATGCCTGCATATGCTAACATTTGAATTTGAGTTTGTATTCCAAACTTTGGATCAACTGCTCTATATATTTTTGAAGGCGTAAAGATAGTTGTATCACTAATAAATAGTCTGTATAGTTCTCGTTGCGCAGGCTTGAGCATCGGCTTTAAATAAAGATCAGTATACAGTTTCGGATCATCGTCGAGTACAGTTATTGTAAACTCTTTGATAATTTCAGCAATGCCCACGTTATCGACTGCCTTAATCGAAAATGTAAACACTCTATCAAATGTTGTGTCGCCGGGATTACTACCGTCCCAGGCTATGACATTATTATCAAACGAAGTAAGACCCTTCAGAATCTCAGTTTCATATTGATTAGCAGTGCCAATAATTTCTCCAGTTGGACTTAGATACATGCCGTTAGGCAGTGTCCCACTTACTAGTTCGTATGTCATAGTGTTGTTAGGAACAGTTGTGCTGGCTTGTACTCTAAAAATACTAGGCAAGTTGGCTTTGATCGATCCTAGGTCTGTCGGCGTAATCCATTCTATCGCTGAATCAATTTCGCCGATCACTGCTAAATTAAATGTCTTAGTTGATTCTGGCATCGCAACTTCATCGTTAGTTGCAATTACCATATTCTCTCTAAAGAAGTCGTTCTTAAATAGTGCTATACCGATGTTTCTACCTTGACTAATGTCAGTTGTTAAGTTAACATCAAACAACAATCTAGTCTCATTGTCCTTGAATATTCTTACTGAAAACGCGGTGCCGCTGTTAAATGCCTGAAACGAATCTTTAATGTTTCCTATATTTCTTGTCTTAGAAGTGCTTCTTAAACTTACTTGCCAAGTGTCCGGAGCAGACTCTGTAATATACACAGTGCCGCCATATTCATTTTGTAGCTCTGTTATTGCAGAGTTAATGTCTAGCAATGACGACGATGTTACTTCGTACACAACATAAGGAACTACGCTTTGTACTACATATTCTTCGCCCGCTGACAGCTTAATTGTTCTTCCGCGATACTTTGCAGATTCTGCGTCTGTTAAACGATTGGTAAAGATGTAGTCAGTACCGGCAATTCCTCTTCTACTTAATATAAGAGATATGTTTGGGCCAATGCTTTCGTTAACATAAATTACATCATATTCTTCGTTGCGATCGTCTACATTGTTAACCTTGTACAAGCGATTGTTTAGTAGTATTTCTCTATTTCTTAACGCAATTAAGTCATTAATACCGTCGGAGTCAGTTAAGTCAATCTTAAATATCTTAAAACTTTTAGCACCTAGTACAACATCTTCATAGAAATTAGCAAATATAGAAATATTTTCCAAATCACTCTCTACTCTTGTAGCAGTAATTGAGAATTTATAGTCTTCTGTTACCGCAGGCTGATAGGGAACTCTGCCGTGTAGTATTCCTGAGTCTGTGTCGAGCTCTAGACCAGGCGGCAGTATTGATGCCGAGCCATCATCATTTACGTCATTAATGGTATATGACACTGTGCCCACTAGTGTTTCGTTGTCAATGATTTGTAAAGGTATTGTAAAGTAATTGTTTGCACGCTTTGATCCAAGGTTATTTGGAGTAATCCAAATTGGTGTACGTACATGAGTGTTGTCTGCTGTAAAAATACCAGTGCTAGCGTGTTCGATGGTGTTGTCTGCTCTTAGATAATCATCACCTACAACATAAATCTTAAACTCACGTCTAGCAAATGTGTCCCCGTCTGTTACCGTGACAGCAAAGGGCCAGTACCTATTTAGTTTGCGTAGGCTTTGTGTAATTTCATTGTAATCATAAGTTTGACTGTCAAATAAGAATGATGAAAATCCGTTGTCAGGCAGAACAGCATAATCTAAAACAGTGCCAAATGGCATAGTATCAAACGCTCCGCCTTCGTAACGTTTATCTAAACTTAGTAGCGGTTCGGTTATGCCGTAGATGTTACCTTCTGGGGTAAGTGTTAACCCTTCAGGCAAGACCCCATCGCCTTCTGCGATAAAATATTCTAGCTCGTCGCCTGCTGGAAGGTCTGTGTCTTGTGCAAAGAGGTTGTAATCTACTAACTGATTGTCTAACACAAACAGCAACCCGTTGTTACCGACTGCTAGCAATCCAGGAGGAGTGCGCCATTCTGGCTCGTCGGGTCCTATTACTGTAATCTTAAAAGTTCTGTCGTCGAATATTCCGCAACTTGACGCCCTTAGAACAAACGTGTACAAGGTATCGCGCTGTACTTCATACGCAAGTCCGACAATTTTATCACCCTCTAATCTTGTTCCAGTCGGAAGATTTCCACTGATCAACTCTACTTCAATATCATCAAAACCAGTTGCCAGAGGAAGCAGTATCTGAACCTTATTTCTTTCAACAAGTATTGATAGTTCTTGCCCGTTTGGCACTTTCCATAGTGAAGTAGACATTAATCGATTCCTTTATAATATTTATCGTAATATCTTGTTTAGAATGAGCCTATGTCAATCAAAATAGGATTTGGATCATCAAACGTTCCCATATCGACGGTAGTACCAAAGATAAGATATTCGAGAATGTTATTAGCTTCGAGGTCTATTTTCCCAAAGTCCCAGCTGTTTAATTCACCGTACTGCGCAAATTCCCTAACATCGATTCCATAAACTAATCCAGTTAGGTTACCAACAAATGTTCCTTCTATTGTGTTTGCGTTAGTTATATTAAACCCTTGTGCATCCAGGTTGCCGCCTAGTTGCGGGGTAGTATCAGTAACGAGTTCACTTGATGTATTTGTGATTGTTAGCGTATTACCTACAATAGCAGTTTCGATGCCCGCGCCGCCATTAATGTTTAGGCTAGCAGTCTCTTGCAGCATAATGCTACCAGAGTCACTAACAGCTAGCAATGTCTTTAAGCCGCCATTGGCGTTGACAGTAACTTGATCGTTAGTTGAATTTAATGTAATGTCTGTGCCTGCTACTAATTTCTTAAATTGTAGTTCGTAGCCTTGCTTTTTCGCAAAGAGTCCTTCGCCTACTGCACCAATATTTGCTGCGGTTGTTTTCTCGTCATCACGTAGATCAATTTCTTCAAAATTTTGATTTATTTTAATAAAGGCTTCGCGTAGATCGTCGCCCGTGCCGTCATTCGCTACGTTGCCTATATTGATTAGTTCTACTGCCATTTTATTCTCCGTATTTCATATTATGCGTTCAGGTCTGCCCAACTTCCATTTGAATAACCTTGGAAAGTTTGAGTAGTTAGATTATAAATCATATCTCCGTCACCGGGCAATGATAACTCGTCACGCTGTGCTGTTGTAAATTGTGCTAGTCTAAATGGCGAATTGCCGCTGTTTGTACTAGTAATGTCAGCAGGATCAATGCTGGTCCCGTTTACTATCAAGTTACCTACATTAACTGTTCCGAACGCAGTAATGTCTTCAACCTCGTCGATGCTGTTTGATTGCAAAAACAGTGTATCAGCATTGGGAAGTTCTTTAATTTCATACCCTGTTTCAGTTGAAACAATAACTAGTGGTACTCTGTTTGCCATTTTTAATTCTCCTGTTATTGTATTTATAGATTGTTTATATAAGCAACAAACTCAGCGTAGGTGCCCGATGCTGATACTGCTGACTTTAACTCGTCAATACTAATATATCCCGGAATAGTTCCGTTAACGCCATCAACTAGTAACGTGCTGTCGTCTGCAAATACGCTGCCAACAACATCGATTACTTGTTGTATCCCGCCGCCGATGCGCAACACGCCACCAGAATCCACTTCAATCCGTGTTCCGTTGAGGTATATGTAATCTTTTACATACAAGTCTGCCCATTGTTTGTCAGCAGCACCCAAATCTCTTGTGCCGTCTGCGTCTGGCATTAAGCTAGCACCAGTATTGCCAGGATCTATATTTTGTCCAGCGTATAGTTCATCGAAATTAGCATTAACTTTTGTAAATGCTGTGCGCAACGGATCACCATCTCCATAATTTGGCGATGAGCCTACTGCAATTGTTTGCTTAGCCATTTGATTTACCCTTCATTACTTCGATTTTGAGTGAGTTGTTGACAGCCATCACCTTGCGGGCCTGGCTGTCTCTACTGTTAGTCACCTTTGCTTTATTAGATTTAGCAAGTTTGTTAGTGCTTATTTTTTTATCCATTAGTGTTTTCCTATTACTGCTTCTATAATGCCTTTTTCAACAGTTGTCTTGTCTTCTAGTGACTTGCCGATGATAGTACCTGCTTTTGGATCATTATTTACAACCGCATAACCTGGGATAGCACTAGTAACTAGTATGTCTCCCTTTTCAACCTTGCCCAATACCTTGCAAGGAACACGTCCTTGCAGAGCAAGCGGCACAACGTTGTCACCTTCTAAGTGACTATTCATTAGTGTTGCTGGATTAGTTGATACAACCCCAGCAACTCTTCTATCGTTGTGCGTGGTTGTAACAGTTACTTCGTCTGCTCCGCCAAATATTAATACTGTACCTGGCTCATATGCTTCATCTGCTAGGTAGTTTTCTGCAAGGTCAGCGTAGTAAGCTTCGAGCGCAGTACCATTGAACAGTGTTGCGTATACTGTATTATATTTCAGTGCTGCGGTGCCGATGTTGTAAGTATTGTTAACGTCAGGCACAATTCCGGTAGCAGTAACAGTTAACGGAGACGCCCCATTGGCAATAACTTTAACAGTAGTAGTACTACTAATATTTTGGCCATTGAATGTCGAAGCGTACATTGTATTGTACTTTCTCGAAGCTGATCCAACATTGTAAACATTGTTTAGATCCGGAATAACACCAGTTCCACTGAATATAAACGGCACAACTGAAGAGCCAGTTCCTGCAACAACTATGCCAACTTCTCCAGTTGTAGTTTTACTTGACCCAATACCAATTGAAATACCAGTTGCTTCCGCACCAATTTCACCAGGTGCTTGAATAAAGCTTGAGTGAATCCAGTCAACTCCAAGCCTGCTCTCGCCTGCTAGTGCCGACGCAGCTTGAGTAGTACTTTGAGTAACTCCGGTTCCGTTGATATTAACACTGCCCGGAATGTTAATTGTCGGGCTTACGCTGCCGGTTGCAGTAAGTATAATACCTTGACCCGGCGTCTTAACTGTTAGCGTAGTTCCACTAACTGCTAATACCTCAAAACTTGGGTCAGCGCCAACAATTACGCCTTGTGCTTGGATTCTACCAGTTGATGTTGTCTTGACAATTGAGTTATTCTCGCCCGTTCTTGAAACATTTGAGATACCATAGGTGCCTGTTCCTGTTTTTATAAGGGCTTCGCCTGGATCGTTTATTGCTGGAACAATCGTAACGAAGTCGCTGTCTAAGAGTCCACCACCTTCGTTGATTACTGTACTAAATGCTACTGCACTTGCTGCACCTGTGCCTGCTGCACTTCTACCTAGTACAGTGTCGGTAGCTAAATGGCGCAGCTTTTCTGCTGAAATACCGTCTGATGTACTTGTGGCAGTTTTAAGCTCGAGCCATCCGCTAGTTGCGGTAAATTCAGCTGAGTTGAACGATGCAACGCCTCTATCTGATTGCGTAATACCAGTAGCGTTTGCTCTAGTAGTGGCAGCATTTAGTGCTAGCTTCGATTGAAGTATGCCAGCAGTTGCGTTAACATCGGCATTTAGGATAGTGTTTGACTTAATTTGTAGATTCAGTGATGTTGTTCTGCCAGTTGGCTGTCCTCCACCATCAGTTGGCACTGATCTAGTAGCAGTTATTGAGATATCACTGCCTGCTGCTTCTTGACCATTGACCCATTCGTCGTGTGGACCATCAACTACTGTTGCTTCTGCTCCGCCTAATACCTCAATAACATCAACACCTGATTGTATTGTACCTGAAGTTGCGTCGTAAATGATCCAAACAACATCTTCACCAGTTGGCAACGTGTCACTATATAGATCTTGAATAGTACCCGTTGCACCTGTGCTGTTGCCTGTAAAGTTGTCACCTACTTCAAATGGTCCACTAACAACGCTGTTGCCATCAACTGCAATGATCTTGTAACCTGACCCAACTGCTAGGTGTCCGTTGTCTACTCCGTCAAAAAACGTGTCAACAGCCGATTCAAATGTGTTATAATCGTCTCTTGCAGTGTCTACATATGCCTTTGTAGCAGCGTCACTATCGCTGTTTGGAGCACTTAGGTTAGTAATTGTGTTGCTACCTGCGTTAAGGTCGTCTGTCATGGGCACAATACCGTTGGCTGCCAGTACACCTGCTCCTAGTCTATTACTTACTAGAGTATTGCTAACATCAAATCCTAGTCGTCTATTCACATAGCCCCTGACAGCACTTTCAACCGGAACAGTGTCAGTTGCGTTATCGGCCATTGCACTATCAGTTGAGAATTCAGTAACAACAACGCCGCGCTTGAAGCCTAATCCGTCAACATCCGAAAGCGCAATGCTAGCTGCAAATGTAACAGTACCGGTACCTTGGTCTACACTAAAGAAACGACCTACACGGAATACACCGTCTTGGTCTGTCGATGCATAAAACACCCTTCCTTTGCCGCGTTCGTCTACTTCTCTATCCTGCGTAGGTTCTTGTGCAGGAACGCCGTAGATTACGTTTGGATAGTTTGATGTATTAAATCCGCCTGTGCCGATATCTAAGAAGTCATGTCCTGTAACACGACAAGTTGAAATATTAATAGTAATATCGCCTGGCGCACCGTTTGCTAGTCCTGCTCTAAGAGTAACAGTATCAGTTCCAAGTGTCACTGGTTCTGACAATCCATTGCCGCCAGTTGGCGTAGAGTTAATTTCTACGCCAGTTGCAAAGATATCAACCAAGGCGTACTCATTAGTTTCAGATGGCTCTACTTCAACTCCGCTTTCTACTCCACGATAATTAAACATGTAGTATTGCTTGCCGCCCCAAGTAAATATCGGCGCTTCAACTAAGGTTTCAGCTACCCATCCTGCTGGTCTATTTGCTTCGGGAGTTCTAGCGTTATTGTTTAATCTAAAGACTTCATTTTCGTCAGCGGCTGCTACTACTGCTAATACTGTATCACCGATAGTATCACCTAAAGTAGTACCTCCGCCAATCAGTCCAGGAGTAGTTAATTGTGCGTTAAATTGGTCGACAATTATGCGAATAAAGTCATAAGTTTCGTCTAGTCCAACCAACGTTTGGTCAACTGCTAATTCTTCATTGGCTAAATTCTGATCACCAAAACTGATAGTTCTGTAAACAGTACCTGGATTTTCATCAAAGATTAATGCTGTACTTGGACGAATTGTTAATGTACCAGTGTCACTAATGTCATCGAGGGTGTGTAATTGATTTTTTCTATAATCAATTACCGTCCCAAAAGGAACACGATCGTTAAGGCCGTCGTTGCTAAACTGTTGATTGCCAGTTGTTTGATTTAGTTGCCATACTCTGCCGTCGTAAACCGGAGTTTGATTGTCTACTGCAATTGTACCAGTTATGCTAGCTGCTGTAATTGCGCCTGCAATATCTACTGCATCAATAGTAATTGTTGCATCGTTAGCAGGCGTTCCGCCACCTAAATCAGCGCCTGAAATTACAAATACATCAGCTGCTTCATAGTTTGTACCAGCTGCATTAATATTAACACTATAGCCATTGGTTACTGTTTTGGTAATTGTAAAGACAGCGCCTGCGCCAACACTAGGAATACTTAGTGGAGTAATAGCGTAACCTGTCGATCCGTTAACATCTTCGTATGCACCCATAGTAACGTTGATTAAACTTGCGTTGGCAACTTCATATCTGCTGCGCAAGTTCGAAACAGGGTGATAAACATCAAATTCTGATCTATTAGCAGGGACATCTTTGAAGTCGTAAATGTGTATTCTTAATAATTCTTCTAAGTTTTCGTAGCCTGTGCTGTTAACCGACACCGGAGTTGTTGCTCCTAGTGGTGCAACTAAGGCGTCGCTTGTATTAAATGCACCAGTTGCGTTTATTAAGAAGATTCTATATTGATCATTTGTTGTTGTGTCAATAGCTACTGTGCCGGTTGCTCCCGAAGTAGACTGCGTAACAGTGTCGCCTGCGGTAACACTAACCGGAGTATCGAGATAAAGTATAACATCCGCTTCAAACGCACGCCCTGGCATTGCCATATCCTCGCTTAGGAGAATTCTGTCAGGGATTTCGTTTGGATCAGCCCCTTCAGCAACTAGACCAAAGTTACCATATGAGTTGTTGCCTGTTAGTGATCTAATTTGCGAACCGTTTTTTGCATAATAACCTGCGTGTGCGTAGTAAGTAAACATAGACACCATTTCTGATATGGCGCCGTTTACACAAATAAGTCCGTAACCTAAGTCATTGATTTGCGTGTAGTCGTTGCCGAGTATGCTTCGGTTACCAGCAGTCTGCAAAGTAACTGGAATCGGAGTAGTAAAGTCGTCTAGATCAACACCTGTGTCGAGATTACTAGTAACACCTGTAAATCCAGCGCCGCCGTTTGAGTTAGGATCCAATATAAGCTCTGCTGTACCAGTAGCTGGGTCATACTGAGACACTGCGTTAACTTGGAAACGCCTACCGTCGATGTAAAACGCACAAGGAACTTCGGGTCTACGAATAAACAAGCCTTCTGGTTCGCTTTGACTACCGAAGCTTGATACCGACAGCTTGAATACATCAGCATCTACTCTGCCTTCAACTCTTGCAACAGTATTTCCGACAAATGCGTCAACAAACATACCACCTCTAAAGGCTTGTGTATTTAAGCTTTGTGAAAAGCTTGAGCAAGACTGAATAAATGGTGACTTTGTAATGATTTGACCGTCTGGGTCAAGTGTTGCCATAAATCCACCTTGTCCTTGAACTGTAATATTTCTTAAAATAGTACCGTTGTTCAGCAAGAACACATCAATTTCTGAGTTATTCTTTGGTGGGTTATAGTTAGAATCATAAGCATATGTAATTATGCCCATTAAACTAGAAGCAGTTGCAGTCGGTCCTGCAATTACTGTCCAATAATCAGCAATCTGACTGCCACTTCCAAAGCTTGGACCAAAGCTAGTATAACTTGCTGTACACTGATAGTATACCCCGGACACAACAACTCTGTCACCGAAGAAATAGTTAGTGTCAACTGTCCAAGCTGCTGGGTCAGCACTGCCGTTTGTTAAGTACGGATCGGTGATGTAGCCAGAAATGCCATTAATTATTGCAGGCGAGCTGCCATCAAACAAGTCCGGAATAAGATCAGTAACTAAGTAAGTCAATGCGGCAACAGTTTCAGATCCAGTACCAGTACTGTTAGCTAGTACTCTGGCATTTTTGAAGTATTTGTTTTGCGCTCCAAGGGTGAACTCGATGTTGCCTGCAGTTATGTCTTGTATAATTGCTTCGATTACTTTTCCAACATCAGTGAAGTAACTTATTCTACTGTACGGAGCAGTTAACAATGACGAATTATCGGCTTCGAACTTCTCAATAAATTGTTCTTGTAAAAACTTCTTGTTATCAAGCAGTATTTGAGCAGCGGCTGACCACTCGCCTACGTTGTTAATTGATCCGCCACTAACAACACTTCTTGCTCTTGCAGGATCTTCAAGATAATGTCTGCCAAAATATCCATCTACTTCTTGAGTTAATGGATTAACATAAGCCGTGCCGTTTGGTACAGTGTCAACAGTAAGTACAACAGTTGGGCCGCCGTGTGCGCCTATAACACTATCAGGAATAGTAATTCTATCACCTACTTGGTAGTTCTCGCCGCCACTATAAATGGTACTAATAGTAATCGATCCGTCAATCTCTACAATTACATCAAATTCAGCACTTGAACCAAGTCCGTCGGTTGTAAAATCTGTGTCAGTGAGTGTGTATGTCTCTGGCGCAGATACTGCTGCTCCGCGAACGCCGTTGACGCCTGTGTTTGCTAATCCGCCTAGCGCAGTTATGTTTGATAATCCCAATACTAAGCCGTCAAATTCTGCATCTCTATAGAAATATAAATCAGAATAGCGTGATTGTGACACTCTGTCTTTTGGACGAATCTTAACTCTTCTAAATTCGTCACCTTTAATAGACACGTTGTTCGGAACACGTATTGGAAGATCTTCTTCGTAGATACCTGTTTCAACAAAAATAGTGATATTAATTTCTTCTACTGCATTTCCGTATTCTAATTCTTCACCTGCCTCGAACTCAATCGGCTCTACTAATTGTACTTCGGCAGCGTCAACAGGAGAACCATTAATAACTGAATCGTCTCTAGTATAAGCAATAATTTTACCTAATGCGCCGCTTGACTTGCCACGAATTAGTTTGCCTGGAATAAGGTCTTGATTATTTGGGTTAGCTTGATCAATTCCCACACCGTCGTTGTTAATATTAATCTTGTATGTTGAGACACCGTCAACTACTGCCGGTGCAGAAAGTGCGCCATCTTCAATGATACCGATAATATCATTAAATCTAGCTTCGATTACATCGTCGGCAAGGGCGTCGGGTGCTAGACCACTGTCTGTGTATTGTGCAATTTTATCTTGTCTTGAGTTTGCGTATGCGATATTTGTCAAAATATTGTCAATGACTAAACTACGAGCAAAAGTAATGCCTGCTACGGTTTCAGTTAGCTGCTCGTTGATTGCTTTCCTTGAACTAGCACTGGCATAGTATCTAAGGCCTGCGTATCTTGATAGATAGTTGGCATTGTTGCCAACTAATGCATCAAGTGATACTGATTGTAAAATTAATTCTACGTCGTGCTTGCGAAGCACTTGGTTATATGCTAGAGTAGGATATGTTTCGTTGATGTAGGCAATAGTTTCCTCAGAAATAAATTCTAGATTTTCTAGAATTAATGCTCTAGCATCAGTACGATTCGGATCAACCGGAGCAGTGACTCCTGCTGTTACAACTCCGGCAGCTACCGTGCCTTCGCTGCGTGTAATTGTTTGCGAATATGGTCCTAGTTCTAATCTAGAAGCTAAAATAGTTTCTTCGGCTTGTTCACACGCTGCGTTAATAGTTCTAAACGCTGTTGATTTGCTGCGTCCTTCTCTGCCTGGAGGAGTGTTTGACTGATCGTCACTTCCGGCAGTTGATACAAAAAAGTTAACTGTACTAAACGATGCTAGATTGTCAGCATAGAGCTTAGTAGCAGCTTGTAAATCATCACGTCCTATAACTTCGCCCAGTCCTGACAACTCGCCTGGATGATCTGACAGGTAAAGCGGTCCTTCCATGGTGTCGCCCTGGCGCCTTACAATTGATTTACGCGGCAGTGCTACGTTGTCGAGCCAGTTGCCTGCAAGTGATACGTCATATGCAGCATCAATGATTGTAAAAGTACCACTTCCGCCTGATATAAGCAAGCGACTAGTATCATCAATTGCGCCCGCTTCAGTAGAGTGTAAACTGATAGTGTCATCATCTCTAACTCTGATGTAGTATTCGCCACCTGTTACTAGTGCAATTGGATCTGGGTCAGTGCCTGATGATCTAAATATAAAAGCGGCTCCGGTACTTGACTGAGTAAGACCGTGGCTTATGATTTCTAAGTTTCCTAGGTCTGATCCTGTTCCTGTAGTAAGGTCTGTTGCCGTTAGAGTGTACTGACTTATAGTTTCTGGCTCGTCTTCTAGTCTAACACCCTCTCCTGGAATTGATTTTTGTTGATAATTTTGATCAGCAAAGCCTTTATCAATCACAATATCATCAAGTGTTAGGCTAAGTCCGTGTACCGAATTGAATACGTTTAAGCTTGATTGTGATGTGTCAATATTTGCCATCGTTGCGCCCCCACCATTTAGCGGGCCGCCTAGTGTAGGAGCAGAATCATTCTCAAGTCTAGTCGAAATACTTCTGATAATTAACTTTCCTGTTTCGGAAAAGTTAAATCCAATAGTATCATTTGAACCGTCGAACGCATTGTCGCTAGCAAGTTCAAGAAAATCAATACCTGTTGCATCTGTTCTTGCTACTGGAACTTTATTTTCGTTGCCTTCGTAGGTATTTGGTGTATCGCCTAGATCAATAAATCCAATCTGTCCACCGATACCAAATACAGCATACAGTTCCTGAAAGTTTTCGTTTACTTTCTTAAAGCTTTCGCGAATACTGTCTCCAGTTCCGTCGTTTCCTTCAATGCCGATATCAATTATTTGTTTTGCCATTGTTTATTCCTTAAAATAAGTCCATATTAAAGTTTACGCTTACACCGCATCCGCAAGCAGATTGCGCATTTGGGTTGCGAATTTCGAAGTTTGAACCAACTAAACTCTTTACATAGTCAACTTCTGTTCCAACTAAGAACATTGTACTTGCTGCGCCGATTACAAAGTTTGCTGCGTCGCCCGCTACTACTATTTCGTCGTCTTTTTCTACTTCTTCGGCTGTTTTAACTGTTCCCCAGTCGTACTCAAAGCCAGCACATCCGCCGCCCTTGATGTTTAGACTAACTCCCCATACGTTATTCTCTTCGCATAGCGATACAATCTGTGTTTTAGCTGCGTCTGTTAGTGTGCAAATGTTCATGTAATTTACTTCCTCATATGTATTTATCGTGTGTTTTTATAATCTTTATGTAAATATAGTTATGTTCTTAAGAGAAATAAAAATCAAAACCCGGCATGTTAGAAAGAGCAAATTAGGCTCAGAACACGAGTATTTTCGTGTAAAGACTTATGCTCAATTTAGATGCGATAACTGTGATGTAGACTTTTCAAGAGAACGCGGAAAGATGGACCCTAAGCGCCTAAGCAACAACTATTTTCATGTGTGCAACGACTGCGATGCTAAAAGATTCGCACAGAAAAAAGGTGTTGAACGCAAGCAGGTCTGGAATCTCTCCGCGAGCTCGATATTACCTATTGGTAAACTTTGATTATGCTTCAGGCTTTATGAAAGTCCATATGCCCCACGCAATTGCTGCGTAAGCAATGTATACTGCGATTGGCTGAAATACGATAAATCCTACACCCGCTGCAATTAACATAGTACCGTCCCAAGTTGATCTCTCAGACCAACGTGCCATGCCCCAATCTTTAATTATTCCAAACATTATACTTCTCCTTTGACAAGTATTTATCGTGGATTGTGTGATTTGATTGCAGTAGTAAGGCTATTAGTGGCAGTTTCTTGTCGTGTTGCCTTGCGTTCGAGTACTGTGATAGCAGCTCTCATCTTGCGAATTTGATCTTCCAAACTTCGAACATAAGTCTGCGTAGGTATTTCTTGAGTGCTGCCGTCTTCGGCAACAATCTTATAAGAGTCAACGCCCTGTGCTTTTAACCCACCAGTTACTCTGTTTGGGTTCTTATCGTTTGTGGCATCCGGCGCATTACTGCGTCCGTACATTTTGTTTAAATATGTCATACAGTATTTATAATATCACCGGCTGTCAAATCATCAATGCGATAGTAGTATTTGCACCTCTTGTATACAGTCTTTATTTCGCCAGTCATCTTCTAAAATAGTTTTGTCGCTGTTGCACTCTAAACATAGTGTTTGAATGTTTTCTGGTGAGTCGTCGCCACCGTCTGCCTTGCGAATAATGTGATCGCCGACAACACGGTTGCGGCACAGTCTACTAAAAAGAGCAGGGTCTTGTTCTTCAATATGCAGATAATTTTTACGAACCTCTTCACGTGCATCTTTGCTACATTTAACACATATCCATGTTCGATGATGGGTATGCGGACGATCTATTCTACCAGTGCCTCCGAACTCACGCAGATTTTTTTGATGTGCGCGGCACAATAGATTCTGCCCAGGTCCTGTCTTTTGTGTTAGGGGGCTATTACAGCCCTCTACAGTACACGTTAGACCTTTTTCAAGTTGCTGTTTAAGCTTCTTTGGACTTTTCTTAGGTATGTCTTCCCAGATTAACATTAGAACAAATCCGCAGCAGGTACAGTATAGTATGTTTCTCTATAGTAAGGAACCTTAACTCCTGCTTTTGCAATTTGAGCAATAAGGAATGTATTACCTAGTGGCTTTTCTGGGTAACGAATGCCTAGCAAGTCCAACCCATTGCGCACTGCATCGCGATAGTAGTCTTGATAACTAGTCTTAGCACGACTCCAAAGGTCAAGACTGTCAAAGTCACCATGTCCTACTACTTTAAGTGCGTTAGCGACATCTCGAATATATTTGTCAGTTACTTCAATGTCAGGATCTGCATTGCACAGTTTAAAATATTCGTACAACATCCAAGCTTCTTTAGGCTGTACAGGTCGATTGCTACGACACACTGCTGTAAAATATTGTGTAAAATATTTTGTAATAATAGGTGTGTAGTTTTTAGTATCCATGAGCTCTGGTATACGTGTTAGCGCACCCGGCATTTCGGTATCATTAAACTTTTCATGTGTAGCAAACATCTTGGCACTTTCAAGCCATTGTTGCTTTTGTTCTGCTACAATCCAGTTAGGAATTGTTGATCCATCTGTGCGTACACCAAATACCATTTGCTGATATTTGTCAATTGCATCTAGTGGGCGTTTGCCTTCACCATTTGCTGCCATAAACACTCGACGCATTTCGTCTTTATGCGAACTAGGATAAATTACAATAGGAACTTCACATTTACTAATATCTTCATTCATTACCATACTTGCAATAATAAACAATACAATAGCAGTATGCTGGCCATCCCAACATACATACTTACCCGAACACGCTGGATCTTCGTACACGCGAATCGGTTCTGCTTGAATTGCCCAAAACTGATCTAGAATGCCCATTGCCCAGTAAAACACTAGCAACCGTTGTAGGGTTGTGTCAATTGCAATTTTGTCTAGTGTAGTTGTTTGTGCAGAAGCTAGTGTAATATCTGTCCACTTAGTATACTGCGGATTGCGTTCTTTGAAGTCTTCGATACTATCTTCAAGAACACTCTGCAAGTAAGTTTCGTTGTCTACTACACTGCGCAGACGCTGTTTGAGATTAACGTAGTGTGATTGTTGCTTAGAAAACTGCTGATTAATTTTATCTGCGTACGGAGTTGCTGTCATTAAATTCATCATATTATTTGCCTTTGTTTTAAGTTATACTTAAAATATAGTGCCAAAGAAATCGGATGTCAACTGAATTATTGGTTCATAAGCCAAAGAGTATAATGCTTTGGCACAAAATAAAAATATTCTACTACGTCGTCACCTGCTTCAGTTATAACGCATTTTACTATTTTAGCTTTTCGCAGAAACAATCTTCGGTTAGACGCCCAGCATCTCGCAAATGGATGATAGCATCTTCTCTCAATAGCCTGGACTGATCGCTCTTTGATTAACCAGTCTCCAAGGGTTTCAGATGTTCGGTCATCTATAATTTGGTTGACTTCGTGCATATCATTCATTCCCATTAAAAACCACCAGTAGTGCTGCTTATGTGGTTGATCTTTTGTATTCATATAATATATTATACCACTTCTTTTAGTGAATGTCAAGTACTTTAGATAAGTATCTATATGAAATACTACGTATACCAACTTATAGACCCTCGTTCGAACACTGTCTTTTATATAGGCAAAGGAACTGGTAACAGGGCACATACCCATAACCAGTTCACGGATGGCAATAATAACTATTATAAAGACAGTCTTATCAAAGAACTACACAAGCAAGAACTAGAACCTGTAGTAGAAATAATAAAATATTTTGTCGACGAGCAACTCGCATATGATTATGAAGAACACTTAATAGAAACCATAGGCATTAGTAATTTGACTAATATTACGGAAGGTGCCCGACCCCCCGTTAATAGAGGCGCTGACAACGGGTTTTATGGAAAAACTCATACACCAGAAAATAAAATCAAGAGCGGAAATTCAAACAGGGGCAAAGACACAAAGACCTTAGCAGGAAGAAACAGCATATCTGCGTCGATGAAAACGCGGTGGCAAGACGAAGACTATAGAAAACAACAGATAGAACTGCTTGAGTCAAGAAAAGGCGAAAAGAGATCTAGTGCTGCCATCGAATCTTATAAAATAGCAGCACAACAGAGGGTAAAAGATATGTCTCCAGAAAAAAGATCAGACATTTCAAAAAGGGCTGCTGAGACTAGAAAGAAGAAATACGAAGGAATGAAGAGAAAACAATATATAGATGACGCCGGCAATAAAAGATTTACATATGTTGCTGTTTAAAGTATTCGTATAACTGAATGCTCGACAAGTTCTTTGCCTTCGACTCGCACATAATATCAGAATATTGCCAAAACTCGTATATTAGGTCACTAAGGGCGTGATTGGTATAATAATCACTATGCGCTCTAAGTTTCCCTCGCTTGTAGCCTGCTGCTAGTAAATCATCCATTACAGGAAGTTTGTCTGCGTCTAGTAGGTATTCTTCTCTGCTAGCAGAATAGTGCATTGCAGGACGAACACCTCTCCAACTTTCTAATATTTTTTGATAACGGTCATCGTTGGGATACATATGTTCGCCGGAATGTATGAAGTGATGGTGGCTATCAAATACTAACGCAGCATGATCAGCAAGTTCAATTAACTGATCGACTCCGCAGGAATATTCATCATTTTCGAAAGTAATAACATTTCGCGCTTCGGGTGTTATTTTTTTTAAAGCTTGCTTTACGCCCTCTACTCCATTGCGTCCTGACACGTGAATGTTACACTTAAAGTCTTGGAATTGCTTGCCATAGCCCATCCATCGTATTACGTCTACGTGGTACTCAAATTCTTCTATGCTACGAAGGACAACATCTTCACGATCAGATGCGAAACAGCAGAACTGGCCAGGATGCATAGACAAGCGAACATCAAGCTCACGTGCAATCTCACCCACGCGACGGAACGCTCGTTCACAATACCCTTGTGTATCGCTAAGGCGCCAAAAATAACTCCAACTAGACTGAGTATAAACAGGCAAAACGTCACTTCCAAGGCGGACCATTCGTAAATCATGTGGCAGAGATCCTACGTATCTAACTAAGTTTTCAAAACTTTGTATATTGTGTTGCATTAAGTCCCACAGGCGCTCTTCGGCAACATCGCGAGTCTGTCGATTGAGCCAAGAAACTGTTGTAGAACGATTGTTAAGAGGCCGCTGATACTCTTCGAGTAGCTGCTTCTTAATTGATTGGTCAGGGTACATGTACTTACACGCAAAACCGATCCGCTGTATTGTATTGTTAAACATATTTTATTATAACACTCTTCTTTGCTAGAGTCAATGCCAATTTTGAGATACCCAGTCGTCGGCGCACTGGTGAGGACTAGGATCTCCGTGAAATACTGCAATGCTAGTGTCGTCTTTGATAGTGGGCGTACCAGCCGTGACAAATGTTCGTTGTCCTTTCGCGACTCGTGTTAACTGGGGATTGTCGCGCATCTCCCATTTGTAGCTTTGTATCCATTCATCGGGCCAAAAGTCAAATGCATTTGTAATGCAAGATCTCATCCAATCTTGATCTCCGTGGAACCTTGGCATAACGTGCTTGGGACGAGAAATAAAGTCTCTGTACACTTTTACATGTTGGCCAGTTTCTAGTCGAAACACGCTGCTGTTAAACTTTTGATAATTCTTAATCATGCGACGGTTAAAATCTCGTATAATTAAAAACTGTCCGGGTTTGTGCGTAAACAAATAGTCGATATTTCTGAAAATAATTAGATCGAGATCTAAGAACAATAGAGTACCTTCGATCCCTAGCAGTGGATTAAAGAACAGTGGCTTGTACCACCATCCTTTAATGTCATGGTGTACGTCCAAAGGCATTATCTTAATGTCGGGATTTATGCCTTTGGGATGTTCAGTAAAACATACAAATTCGTGATCAAGTGTAAGGTGCCTTGACACCATGCTATGTAGTTTGTTAACGTATTCGGCGTCATATTTGTCACCGTACTTTAAACAAATTACATAGCGTTTAGGTTGAGTGCCATTAATAGCACGTTCTTGTGCCTTTCTCATCCGTCTTTGATGCTTAGTTTCGGCCATTAACTAAACAAGTCTTCGGCCAATTCGCGATGACCTTCTCGATACGCCATGTTGCTCTGAGTTTCACGCACTTCTACTTTAAAACACCACAAACGCTTTGCTTCTGCCTCACCCCACATATCAGGAATATAAACTCCATTTACATATTTGTAAAGTGTATCAGCAAGGCCTTCGCAGCCTAACTTAGGAAGGATTGTTAGCTTGGCCAGCTTACGCCGTTCCATTTCCTTATAGAATTCTAGTTCTGGGTCGTCTTCGGCAACCAAAGTAGTGTGATCAAACTGATCTTTTAACACTGCTTTTAGCTCTTTTAGTCCGCCGTAGTCAGCAACCCAATTACGGGCATCTAACTCATTTGTACCAAAGTAAAATTTCATACTAAATGCGTAGCCGTGATTCATGTTACAATGTGAATCCGCGCGCCACTGTCTGTAAGCGCACGGAAACTCGTCAATGTATTCTTTTGTACTTACATATTTGTATATAATAGGTTGTACCATAATGTTTACTCCTTAAAAATGTGCGGAATATTTATAGAGGGTCGAACATTAGTCCTCTAACTTTATAGTAGCAGTATTTACATTAAAAGTCAAGAAGTTTTTATCTTTTCTTCAACCGGGAGTTCTTCTCGTATTACAGCAATCTCTTTCTTAACTTCAACTAAATTTTCTTCTGTATTGACCATAATACTCAGTACCCGATGAATGGCTGTTAGTGCCCACCACCACCATCCCACCATTACTGTTGCCATGATTATAATGATAGCCATAAACGTTGATTGAACTAAATTGTCCCAATCGAAGTAATGAGTCATAATTATTACACCAAGTGCAGTAAATGGCAGAACAAATCCTGCCCATCTCCAGAGAGCTACCCCTAAACTCAATCTTTTAGCTAATAGTTTTAAATTTACCATTATCATCTCCTTGTTTGCTTAAATATTTATTCAAACAACCTTGAGAATTATAGTGTCGCTATTGAACCGTCCGTTTAGTTTTGTGTCAGTTGTAGTCAGTTCTTCAAGGAACTTGCGAAGTTTTACTTTGCCTGCCTTCTTAAACTCTTTGAGAGTCTCGTCGGGCTTGCGCAGTGTCTTTTGTACACTTGCTGTTGGGTCGAACCCGATTAACGAAGTGCCTTTAACTCCAAGTGATGTAGAATGAGCGTCGACTACGTACTTACCAAGCTTGCGAGTTTTTACATTAAACACCCAAACTTCGGTAGCATCAAGCAAGTCAATCGGGTTAGCACTTACGAGCTTGTACTTGTCGTCTGCTTCGAGATACTTGAGCTTGGCGATTAGCTTTTCTTTGCTAGGCGCTTTCTTAACGCGAGGCTTGCGGCTAGCTTTGGCAGAGTCAATAACCATGTCACATTCTGCCATCAGCGTCTCGAGCGACTCGAGCCATTTCTTAGCATCTACTTTGCGCAGGTATGCGTAACCGTCACGCATCTGCTGAGCGTAATCTGCCTTTTGCGCGTCTTTGATCTTTTTAATCGCAGCTGGTGTTGGCATGTTCACTACGTCTTGTGCTTCTTTTAGCTGTGCTTCGTAGGTTTTCTTAATCTTGCGAGCGTGTGCTTGCGAAACCTTTTTAATAGCAAAGTGGGCAGCAAAGTCGAAGCTCTTTGGATCGAAGTTTTTAGGATCGGTAATGAACTCGTCAAACCAAGCTTCGATCTCTTCACACGCTTCGTCTGCTTGCTCAGTAATACGTTCCTGGATAGTAGGAACATGTACGTTCTTCTTGGTCTTTTCTTCTTTCTTTTTCTCAGCAGCAACAGCTTTGCCTTCGACAACTAGCCGAGCAAGGAACTTGTCAAAGCCTTTTTCCATTTCTTCAGGAATAAGTATAGGTGCAACTTCACGCAATTTTGCTACTGTTGCCCAATGACTCCAGCCGCCAGTTTTCCAGTCGGGCAATTTGTTAATAGCAGCAACTTCGTCTTTTTTGAGGTTGTTGCGAATATAATCCTTGACAGTCTTGCCCCATTCGCGACCCTCGATTTCGTAATGTACATAGAACTTAGCGTGGTTCCAGCTGTTAGTTGGAATAGCGTTGATTCCGACTGTACGGCGCGTTGCGCGTACTGTCTTTTTCTTACGAGGTGCTTTTGTCGCCGTTGCTTTACGTGCCATTGATGGGCCCTTTCGTTACGTTCAATATTATTATATAGCCAAATGAGACTAAGTCAACCATATTTTAGATGATAGAAGGTTTCGAGTTCAGGAGTTAGGTAGAAATAATAAACTACTGCAACCATCTCGTCCGGGAACATTAGTCCGTCGGCACGGCCATCTTCACAGTCCCAGTGGTCGCAATTTTTATATAAAAAGTCAAGCCATGGCATATTTTCTTTAGCTTCGTATAGGTGATCAAGATACATAGTGCCCTTTGTTAATGCAAAAGGAACCTTAACGCAAGCAAGCTTATCCAAGTTCGTCTCCCCATTTCAGGAAGAAGTAGGTCTCTCTGTCACCTGGTAAGTCCCACCACGTACACCAAACAGTTTCAAAAGTTTCTGCTTTTTTGTAGTGTTCGATTTTTGCTGGCTCTTTGCAGTGTTCGTATAGATACTTAACCGACTCTCTCTGTCGAAACTTTGATACTGCTATTGAAAACGAAGCGCTGTTATCTGTTGCATAGTATTCGTCAACAGTAAACGTTAGTCTAATCACTATTCTATTTCTTTGCCATTTGCTACTAAGTCGAGTAAGATGCGATACTTGTCATAAGCTTTCTGTAGCCCCGGATGCCGCGCCCGAAGATCTCGTTCAGACTGCAACCGGTCCCACATCTCATGGTCATACGGTTTAAAGCGATCCCTTCCTGATTGCTGATAAGACAGGCAAGAGCACAGGTATTCAAAGCTAGCTTCTTCTAGGGTAATATCAACGCCAACCACTACTTCTTGGTAGCTTGACTCATAGTCCGCAAGCCCCGGACTTTTATACCTATCATAATTATATACGGGCTGCATCCTGTAAAATTTGTGATTACTAGGACTGATTTTTGCTTTGAATTTTTCTTCTAAAATGCGTCGACCTTCGTCTCGTTCCTTTTGGCTCATTGTTTCTCCTTTAGCGTCCGTAGTACTGCCACATCACTGCATTGCAATATGCGTGGACTGCGCCTTCTGTTAGATCACTAGAGTGATCGTGCTGTAGATGTACAGGGTGTCGTAGAAATCCCGGAGGAAACAATTTCAGATTAATTTTCTTGCTTGTAACCTCTTTTGGCGGCTTTTCATCTAGTGGCTGCTTGCACCAGTAGCACATTCCGTCCTGTTCTTTTACGTACTGTTCTCTAATTGTGCGCCGCTCACTTGCACCTGCTTTGCTATAATAAACTGGAAGATTGTATTTAAACGTCAACGTATTTTACTCCGTACTTAATAGCAAACACGTCGCCATATTTTGTATTGTTGGGAATGAAGAATACATCATAGTGATGGCAATATTCTTTGAACTCTGTTTCTTCGAAGTAAACTTTCCTTGCAGCTTTTTTAGCAAGATCGGCATCTACGCCAAGCGTTCTTAGAATAGCAACCCAGTCTGCTTCAGGAGGTTCTAGCCCTACATGTTGCATTATAGATCCGAGTTTTAAAATCACAGCTTTTCGCCTGGCTCAAACCCACGGAACGTTTTAAAACGTGGAAACCGTAAGCTGTAGGTTCCGTCCTGATTCTGTGTAATCGCATCTGCGCGAACTTCAACTAAGCAAGTTACCAAATCGCCGCGGTGTTCCCATAGCTCTTTACGCTGCGCGTCAGTAAATCCACCACCAACATTAACTTTAATTTCTTTTCCGTCATCGAAGCCAGAACATACAAGCGCACCAAGTCTTCCTTCGTTGCGCCCTGTACCTTCTTCGTATCCGACTACCTCAAGTGTAACTTCAATGAACGGTTTGACTTTTAGCCACGAATGTGCTCGTTTGCTCTCGTGCGGCGCATCAGGGTCCTTTACAAGCAGGCCCTCGTAATCAGCAGCAAGCGCCGCCTTATTAAGCTCTTTAAAGCGCATCTGGCCTTCTAGAGTGTCTAAGTCAACATCTTCCCAATCCAGTGCTGTAACGTGCTGTAAGCGGTCGCTATGCTCCTCTGCCCAAGCCTTTGTAATCGCGCTGCGGTAGCTTTGTGGCTTATCCCAGTACCCGTTAAGAAAGGAACCAAGTGGAATAGTATCAAACAGATGCAGGACAGCGTCACTTGCTTCTGAAGTTTCTTTTCGGTGGATCTGCTTCATTAGATCCTGGAAGTTTGCACTCATTACTTCGCCGTCTAATACCAACGGATACGGAACAGGATACTCTCGAATCACTGCTCGAATGTCTTCAATGATATGATCGAAGTTGTGAAGCTGTTTTCCGTTGCGACTGTACAACTGAATGGTGTCTCCGTTGACATCGTGAATGATAGCAAGAACACGAACACCGTCAAGCTTAATTTCAATCTGCTTTTTTCCGACCAGCTTCTTTTCGTGATTTGCGCCATCGTGTGCTAACTGACAAGTAAAAACCGGAATCTTATATTGCGGAAAATCTTTAGCAACTTTGTTAACAGTCTTTTCACTTGCGCCACACCTAAGATCTTTGATAAGAATACGACGATAAAAGTCGTTCCATTGTTCTTGTGTAGCTATGTCCATCGTCAACTGAATAGCGTCTCTAGCAGCGTGTCCAGTAAGTTCACGATGCATTAGCTTATCAGCAAGATCCTTAAACGCAAGCCACGGCAGTCCTTGGCCGTCGTTGGTTTCTTTAACAGGCACTTGCTTAACGCCGAAAGTAACCATAGCATCGAGCGCCATAGTTACTCCTTCGAAGAATTCGTCTAATCCTTCAGTCATTGCATCATGTAAAATAGCTTCTTTATCTAGTCTGCTTGGGTTTAGTTCAAGCTGTTGAATAATATGTTGTGGTTGTGTTCTCATTTGATTTCCTCGTAACCGTTGTGTAAAGATAAATTATAGATCCTTTTGCCTTCTCCGAGCGGAACATCTAATTCGTACTGAAAATCCCCGCAATCAAAATACTCTATCACCGCTCTTTTTTTCCTTCTTAAGAATCGAAAGATAATCCAGTTATCAGTTCGATTCTTAAGTTGTAGTACTGAGGTAGCAGCTTTCATACCTTCTTCCTGAAGGTTGCAAGTCCCAGTCGACATTCAGGTCGACGAAGTCCGGCCCGGATAGTTAATTCACCGGCGCTATTGTATTTGATCAGCCAGTCTCTATATTGACTTTTATACAAATGAATACCAGTGAATCGTTTAATCATATCCTTGGGGTATTCGTGTAGCGCATATTGGTCGGCTACGTACTTCTTTCCTTTGACGTAAAAGAACGTAGCCCGTTTTTCAAAATAGCTTTTAGTAAGCGGTTTGAAATCAACGTTATATGAGTCAGTTACCCAAGTAGGTAACTTTGCGTAATCACTTTCTCGGATTAACTGTCTCTTTTTCATTTCCTGTCTCTTTTTCTTTCTCTTTCTCGGTGCTGGCCAAGGGACCTGCGGCACAGGCTTATATCTATAGCTCATCTCTTAAAGTACCTCGCAGTACCTAGCTGAATTTTATTTCCGTTAGCAGTGTGGCCAACGGCATTCCAACTCTTCATTGTTTCGCGGCGAGCAGTAATTGCAGGCCAGTCATCAGCAAAGAACTCAGTGCCGTATCCAAAACGATTTTCGCCAACACCACTTCCTGTGCCAGTATTAATTCTTGTTCCTCGAAACAAGTCACTTGAGAACGATGGCAGGTCGTGACTAAGTTGAAACTCGATTTCGCCTGCCCAACCAGGATAACCGCGAGGAGCATTTGGCTTGCGACCTCCCCAATTGGTTTCGCCTGTATGTGGCGCAGTGTGTGAGTTTGAAACACTCTCACTCCAGTTAAGATTGAGGTAAGTGATTCTGATCCAGAAGTCGTCTCGAATCTTATCAAAGAGTTTTTCGTTTCGATTGCCGAGTGCATTTTTTAAGAAGAACTCTGAGTTAAGCTCAACCCAGTCAATCAGCTTTTCGAAGCTGGGCTGGTTCCAAAAATCTTCAAGCTTGCGAACACGGATTTTGCTTCTTGCTTTTTGATGCATACGATTGGTGCGCAGCTCTGCTAGATGCTTGAGATATCCTCGCTTAGTTGAATAGACCTTGGCTGTCCAGGGGCACTGATACGCCTTAGCTACTTTAGCCTCTTCGATAGGAATAAGTAGTCCGTCATATTTGTATGCTTTGATTGCTGGCATGATCTCGTCTCCGTAAGTATTTCTTATTTTTAATGTAACAGTAAATTACACAGATGTCAACCTATTAACTATTTTCTTTAAACTTTAAGAATAGGTATGTTAAAAATTTCTCGTTATTTACGCGAACGCGCCTTGGCGCACAAGGACCTTCGTTTAGTACCTCAACACCATGCTGCGTCAACCATGTTTCGAATCTTTGAGATTTCTCATCTTCTCTGCTTAGGTGCCTGTAACGAAATATATACTTCTGTGTAATATTTCCTGTGTAGTTATATTCACTAAGTCGCTTCCTGATTTTGGGGTCAGTTTCAGTTAACCATACGTGGTGACACATATCAAGAATATTGCCTCTATAAATTTTACCCTTAGGCATTGCCGCCTCCGTATTTTAAAAGAAACATTGTAAGCTTTGCTGGAGTACCTATGTACTTTAAGTAACGCTTCTTGTCTCGTTGAATAACCTTAAATCCGTTTTGCCATAGCCAGTCCTCAAACGGCTTGGTGCGATAACCATCGCGCCATTCGTTCTGATACCCCCGAAATCGCATCATTCTACGAGAGAGGTCGCTGCTTGACACCTGCATCGGCGATTCGTCTTTATCGCGCAGTTGCCAATCTTGCCAAATTTTGTCAAGTGTCTCTGGATCTAGTATTACTTCTTTTTTAGCCATTTGGAAAAGCCATCTTATATAGTGTCAAGTGTCGTTGATCGTAAAAGGTCACCGGTGTCTAAGTTGTAGAAGTGTAGGGCCATCTTAATACAAACATTGTTACGGTTTTATCATCTGGGCATTCAACCCAGCCATGATCTTTGCTGGGCATATTACACCCGTATTGCTTACACCATTGTACTATCTCTTTTTGGTGTTGTCTATAGAAATTTCCAGTCCAGAAGAAAGTTTTTATATGCGGTTGGTAAACATAGTTCACTCTATTTTCCATAGTAGAAATTTATTCCTGTAACCAGTTTCGTTTGCTAGTTCTTCGGTCAGTCCGTATGCTACGCAGCCAAAGCGATGATCTCGATCTAAATCGTCTGATTTTAAAACTGTATCGCCGTTAATAGATTTTAGCTTCATTCCGTCCGGAAGAGTTTCGAAAAAGTGTCGTTCGAACACCCATAGCGTCTCGTCAAATTGTCCCATCTTCATTGTGATGACCACCTTAACGCAAAAAAGTTTGCGTCCCTTTCATCTTCAAAATACCAATAGTGCCCGAAGCATTGATAATTACATTTTAAATATGCACTGCACCAATCGTCAGATATCTCTCTCCAGTTTTTAACTTGTACCATAGTCCAGCCTTGTGCTCGAAACAAATTTTGGCGAACCAGTAAATCCAATAATTCCTTTTCGATTTCTTCTTGCATTTCTTTTGCTATCTTTGATAATAGCTCATCTTGTAACTCACTGTTCATTGGTAAAATTACAGAGGTCATACAAACTTCAATGTAAACATTATAAAATCTCTCTCGTTTTTAAATCCAAAAACCAATTCATCAGTGCCACCGATACCGTTCGGGGTGTACTGATCGTAGTGATCTTTAATAACACGTTCCCAGTGAGCTCTATATTTTCTTCGACAGTTAGCGTTGCACCAGTTAATTATACTCGAACAATGTTCTATTGGTCCCCACATTGGTTCAAACCTGGTTTCGAGGTTACTGCGATTTACTATTGCAATATAAGGATAACCAACTAGCTGTTCTCCTACAGTTTGTCCCCGAGCATTGAAGTCAGGATCATTATGATAAAAATAGTTTGTCCACGTTCGCTGGCCACTATTTTTAAGAATTCTTTCCCACTTCCATTCGAGGAAACGATATTTGAGGAACTTAAACATCAGCTATAGTGAACAAAGTTAACAAGCTTCCACGGCACGTCAACGAGGTGTACGTAGTCCGGATACAAGCGTTTGAATAGCTCAATGTACTCGTGCCGTAGTGTATCCATCTTTTCAGGATAAATATCAACTTCGTTTGAGTTATACATCTCTCCCCAGCGCGAATCTCCGCTGTCGTAAAGTTGCACGCCGAATACCATATATTCGCAACTCATTCCATCTGACACTAGTTCTACATTAGTGTCAGCAGGCTGCTCCTTGCCGTACCCATACTTTTCTGAAGCGGCACTTTCGACTTCGTCATATTCGTTATAAAATTCGTCTTGCCATTTTGTGCGAACGCCCCAGTATGAATATACGTTTACATTAATTCCCATGATACTTTTCGCTCTTTCTCTTGCTTACTAGACAGCGATTTGCGCAATCTTCAACAAACACGTTGATGTTTTTACTTTTTCTCTCTACACTATAGCACAGTTCTCCAATGGTTGTCAACAACTTTGTATAAATAAAAGTGTAGTTCACGGATTTCTTGGCGGGCATCCCAACTACTCTATTGCTAAACAAAATGAAGGAGCAACAGCAATGTATTATTTATATGTTAAAACACACAACAAAACTGGATTAAAATATCTCGGCTACACAAAAAATGATCCAAATGAATATAAAGGGTCTGGTAAACATTGGATACGACACATAAAAACACACGGCGACGATATTAGCACAGAATTACTTTTAGAAACAGATAACAAAGAAGAAATCAAAGAAACCGGACTGTATTATAGTAATCTTTGGAATATCGTAGAATCCAAAGAATGGGCAAACTTAATACCCGAATCAGCAGAAGGCATTGATTCAAAAACTGCCAGCGACTTGGCAAAAAGGAGAATCCAAGACGGAACACATCATTGGCTTGACTCCGAAGAAAAATCAAAAAACAATAAAATAAGGATTGAAAATGGCTCTCATCCGTTTTTAGGAAAAGATATGAATGAGCGAATGTTAAAAGAAGGAAGGCATTCGTCTCAAAGAGATGATGTTAGAAAAAAGATGATTGAAAGTCAACGCAAGAGGATAGAAGACGGAACACATCATTTCTTAAATAGTGATGTTCAACGCAACACGCAATTTGAGTTGTCTGCTAAAGGAAAACATAACTTTTCAAGTGGTGAAATACAAAGAAAAACACACAAGAAAAGAATCGACAACGGGACCCACCACTTTTTAGGTGGCGAAATACAAAGAAAAACATATTCTAAACTCAACTATATAAGAGAAGAAATAAAAGAAATAGCATTAAGCAAGAATATAAAGTTACCAAGAAGGTGGAATCTTGGATCAAAAGAAAAGTTACTTTCTTTGTTAGAAGATATTAAAAATAGAGAGCAGGATTAATCCTGCTCTACGATTCCGTATTTTGTTTTTGCTTTACGCTTCCCAGCAAGACATCTATTTTTACAATCTTCAAGGAAAGCATCGTTTTTTCCTTTGATCGTGTAACAATAACTCCCGCCAAAGTAAACCAAAAACTCTCCGGTGTTTGTACATTCTAGTACAATAGTGTACGCAGTGGTCATTGACGCTCCGCCCATTCCGCCGTGTCCTAGCGCAGTGCTGCCCCACGTTTGGGGGAACATTGCGTATACACCAAAGTCTCTTGTAGTAGGCCTGCGTGTCTTAGGGATACGTTTGTCTTCTTTGCGGTCACTTGATTTATACAACTCCCAGTCTCGGGTTTCATAGTGAATATTACTAAAGCCCTCGTATTCAGCGTGGGCCATAGCATTGTGCAAATCTTCAATTGGATTTTCTGCGTAGTTCATTGTTTCTCCTTAAATGCAGAGAGCAATTATTTGCTCTCTGCTACTGCCTTTACACGCGCCCGGCGCATGCCTTCTTTGATCTTGTTACCGTTTGTTTCGCCCTTTGGAAATACATCCGCAAAGCTAACAGCCTTAGCAACGTCAAACAGTGTCTTCAGCTTCTGCAGGTGTGCTACATCAGCGTTTTCACTACCCAGTCTGCCGCGGTCATCTGCTTCACCTACTCTTACCAGCAGGTCAACTACCGCAGGATCGTTGAACGCACCCATCTCCTCAAACATCTTTACAAATGTCTTTGGATTCAGTGTATCCAGCTTGTGCATATGCATATGGAACCGAGTAGTCTTCATAGCACGGTCACGCATCTTGCTAGGAACAGTCAGCCTGTTAGCAAACGATTCAGCAACAGCAACACCAGTAAATTCGTGACCGTAGTGCTTGGGCAGTACCGCACGTGGCGTCAGGCCCTTACCAAAGTCGTGTACCAGCGCAGCAAAGCGAGTTTCCAGATCGTAACCAAACTTAACAGCCGCAGTCAGAACCAGCATAGTGTGTTCAAACGCATCGCCTTCGGGGTGCCAACGGCGTGCCTCCAGCGCAGTCTTCAGCTTGTATACTTCAGGAAATACAACATGCAGAGCATCAGTTTCCAGCAGCGTGTCAAAAAACAGACGCGCATGTGGCTCCATCAGTGCCCGGCTCATTTCCTTCCAAACTCGCTCAGCAGTCAGTTCCTTCAGTACGCCCTTCTTGGCCATCTGCGAAACCAGTGCTACTGTTTCAGGAGCAACAGTCCACTCTGGGCCCAGTCGTGCCCGGAACCTTGCCAGCCGCAGTACACGCACAGGATCTTCAGCAAACGCATTGCTAGTGTGCCGCAGTACTTTGTTACGCAGATCTTCTTGACCGCCGAATGGATCAACAACCGTGTCCTTCCAAGTATCAGAAGTATCCAGTGCCATGGAGTTTACAGTCAGGTCGCGCCGTGCCAGGTCTTCTTCCAGCGTAACGTCTACACCAAACTCCGAAGTAAAGCCCAGGTAGCCTTCGCCTGTCTTACGCTCGCGGCGTGCCAGGGCAAATTCTTCGCCAGTTTCGGGATGCAGGAACACAGGAAAGTCTGCGCCAACTTGTGCAAAGCCAGTAGCAACCATTTCTTCAGGAGTTGAACCAACTACAACAAAGTCGCGGTCTACAACCTCGCGGCCCAGCAGCATATCACGTACTGCGCCGCCTACTAGATATTTAGATATTGCCACCGAAAACTCCTACTCTATATAAATAAACTATACACTGTCTTAGAAAGGATGTCAATGGTTTTTTGCACATATATAACTTTTTATGGTGGCAACAAAATGCCACCATTTTACATAGGATACACTTCTGTATCGAACATCTTGGAAAATGGATATCATGGATCAGTTGGTTCCGACAAATATTCTAAAATATGGAAAAGAGAAATTAGAACAAATAGAAAATCATTTAAAACTGTAATATTAACCAAACACAAAACCCGAAAAGAGGCAATCTTAAAGGAAATATATTTTCAAGAATATTTCAATGTCCACAAAAATCCTATGTATATTAATATGTCTATACACAACGAACGATTCTATAATAGTGGACCACATTCAGAAGAAACAAAAAGAAAAATATCCATCGGAAATAGAGGAAGAAAAAATTCTAAGGAACAAAATGAAGGTATATCTAACGCATTAAGAGGTAAAAGCAAATCAGATTACCACAAAAAAAAGATTTCAGAAACAAAGCTTAGTAAAGAATGGAAAGAAACAACAGGAAAATATGTTGCAAAACAATCTTCAGAAATACAAAACGATCCTGTGTGGAAAGCCACTGTAGGAAAGGAAAAAGTTCGGAAAGATCTTGAGAAGAAGAATGACCTGGGATGGAAGTCTACGATAGGTAAAGCTGCTAAAGAAAAGGAACTTACTACAAAGTCAAATCCAATTTGGTTAGAAACCGTGGGTCTAGAGGCATATAAATCAATGTCAATCACTAAACAATCCAAAGAATGGAAACTTACCAAAGGTAAAGAAGCTTCAAGAAAATTATCAGAAACTCAAAATAGTGATGAATGGAAAACTGTTAACTTTAAGTGTTGTGAAAATTGTGGGAAACAAAATATATCACCTGGCAACTATAGCAGATGGCATGGAATAAATTGTAGAAAATAATCCGAAACTAGCGGGGTGTTAACTAAGCACTAAAAACTTTTCCATTGTGTACCTCTTTTGTTATTACTCTTACAGTATACACAAAGAGGGGCCGGGTGTCAAGTGTTTTCTTTTAACTCTGCCTTGAGTTTGTTTCTTTTAGAAATCAGCCGAAGCAACCCCATCAATAGTTCAGGGTCGTCAGTCTTGATATATTGTTTCATACAAGACTTAATGTGCCGATTGTTCTTTTTAAGCTCGTTCATTCTGCAGGTTGTCCTAATTTGTAATCCCAGCCTTTGCCGCCCAAGGCCTCTAACGTTTTCCACTTGTCGGCCTCGGCAGTGCATTCTTTAGATTGGCCTACTGATCCTACTACTGCTCCGCACTGAAGGCAACGATATCCGGTACCTTGAGTTTCAAAACGTGCTACTGCCGCGCAAGGCAAAAGAAGGTAATCCATTAGACTGGCTTCCACAATTTAGCATACTTGAGCACGTTAGGCAGTTCGTCACCCGGCCCTGTGGGCAACACAACTGCGCAGCTTTTGCGAGCTTCAAGGGTACTGTTTTCGTGAGCAAGATGTACGTCGGGCAACGCAGCAATCTTGTCAAACTCTTTTTGATTAACACGCACTACACATTTCTTAAAACTGTGTTCTAACCATCTGTCATAGCGCAAGTTGTCTTTAAACTGTAGATGAGCTGCTAGAACAGCATGAGCAACAAGAGTTGGGGTCATGTAGTCCGGAAACTCGTCCAACACTGCGATATATAGTTTTGACATCTTTAATTTCCTGCGTAGATTGAAACGTAACTTTCGTCGGCTAAGTCAAAAGGGCCGCAGTCATCAACTTCGTCGGTTACATAAGCACTACTTAATTCGCCGCAGTCGCCTGAGGCGCCATGGCGATACATAACTTCAAGTTCGCCGTGGCCTTCTTGTTCTAGCTTTTGCAAGCCTTTGATAAATTCACTTAATTTCATTTGTCTTCATACTCTACTAGTGTTTCCATTAACAAATATAATCCCATATTTGCTAGGTTTTGTTTAAAAGCGTCTTCCTCAGTGTTCCCCCAATAGAGCGAAGGTACTAACTGAGGTGCTTGCGTGTCTATCCACCATTCTTTATAACGGATGTAAGCTTTCATTATTACGCCTTGTTAGACGGAACACCGCCACGGTCGCGACGTGTCTGACCACGCTCGAGACAATGCGGATCACGGTTGAGTCGATAAGCAAACTCTTCAGCTTGTACTTTGCTCTTTGCAGTTAGTATAAGAATGTCCTTGCCAACGACTACATCCCAGAGGTCGGGCTGTGTTCTTTGTGATTGTTGATTAGGACGAATCGAATAGTCTTTTGTAATGTATCCCATGGTGTGTTCCTTTAGTTAGTTGGATATAAAATAAGTGCGCGGGGGTTAGCTAGGATCTCGTCCCATTCGGTTTCGTCCATGTCAGCATCATCAGCAGTCCACTCTGCGTCATACACATCTCCGCTCCATGTTGAGTCGGCTATATAAATGCCATTTGGATCTGCGCCAGCTAACGGACTGTATCCGTTGCCTTCGCTGTCTTTCTGCATGATTACTTCCATCCCTGGATCTAATCCTGCAAGTTGTTCTAGTAAATCTTTAACCTTCATCTGCTACCTCCTAGGGTTTTCCATTTCATTTCGAATAGTGTCCGGTACTTCTTTTCAGCTAAGAACCAATAGTTTTTCTCTTTTTCAATAATGCCACTTGGGATCCATAAAAAACTTGCTTTATGTTCACCAAACGTTTTTTCACACCAATCAAAAATAGCATTTTTGTCTCGTACAGTTTCGTCGTAACGATCATCAGTGATAACGTAGCACTTGAAGGTGTCTACAAGACCATAGATGCCCTCTAGTGACAAAATGCCATCACGTATGTCGCGCTCGGCTTGACTGACGTTTGGATCTATCATCTTCCGGGGTATTCCTGACGGGTTACTCCCCCTAGTCGTGGACGTTCTGGCAACGGAGATACAGAGATGTTAATCCAATCCTTGATACCCACGCCATCATGGCCGTCTGTAATCACAACATCAAGTCCTTCTGATTTCCAAAATTGTTCAAAATCGTTCCATAGGTCTTGATGTGACGCGCTGTGCTTTTTGGCAGCATTGGTCCAGTTTTTACGTTCGTAATTTTCGATCTTACTGAGCGGTACTTTACCGTCTTCAATTTGCGACACCATTGTTTCACGTAGAGATTCTACCCAAGTTTCGATTGATTTTCTCTCTTTGCGAATCTTTTCTAGGTCAGCGTTATGCTGGGCTTCTATACCGTTGATATTAGCCTTTTCCATTTCAGCAAGTGTGATTTTTAGTTTATCGCTAAGTTTGGTCATTATTTTATTCCTAAGTTAGTAGTGTTGCAACAATCCAGCAAACAGACATAGCAGTAAGTCCAATTCCTATTGGAGCAAAATGCCAAACACTAAGTGCAATCATTGCGATGATCCAGTAAACAAACCAGCCTATTGCAATTAGTTGTAAAAAAGTTCAACAGTTTCGTGGTTCACTGTATGCTCTCCTTGCTTATAGTTTTATTATAAACACTTTTTTGCAAATGTCAACAACAAAAGAGTGCTGAAGGACTCTTTTTACCAGTAATCCCAAATATACTGCTTTCCAAGATAAGTATCAGGAAACGGCTTGTCTTCCCAACTCATATCGTCTTTCAAAATTTTGTTAATTACTTCTTTGTTTTTGTGGCGCAAATCTT